>Ga0180887_104_pt1 | contig 57697 bp, 67 predicted proteins | sample Deesub1362A_J573_FD_124184 | JGI IMG/M metagenome (GOLD analysis project Ga0180887, IMG submission 124184) | Archaeoglobi archaeon JdFR-42 | reverse complement strand
GTTAATTTTGGATAGGGTTAAGGTTGAGCTTGGGTTGGTCGAAGTCAGGGGTATGCTGGTTGAGCCCTGATTTAAAAACTTTATATAAATTTTAATGGTGAAATAATGAAGGTAAGAACATCTTTATATTTGGATAAAAATGTATTAAGGCTTGCCAAGGAGAATAAGATTAATTTAAGCAGATTTTTGGAAGAGAAGCTAAAAGAAGAGTTTAAATTGAATGAGGAATGTAAAGAAGACTCCAAAAAAAGAGGGACTAGGGCCTTCCAAGCCCTCGACCCGGGTTCAAATCCCGGTCGGCGCATCTTACTTTTTGTATAGTGTTCTATACTCTCACGCCACACACCGAGTTTATGAGCTGTTTTTTGAGTGATGTTGCGTTTTTAAGTTAACTCTATGGTTTTCTTCTTAAATGTAAGTACATAGTGCAGAATACCTCCATATTCGCCATTCAATTTAAAACTAACATCTTCACACCAACGAGTTACAGTTTTTCGGCGAGGGTAATCTGGATCTGGCAAGAATTCACCTATTGCCAATAGGCCATCATCTTTCAGGACACGCTTGATTTCAACTAACGCCTTTCTCTTATCAGGAATTTCTGCCAATACTGCGATCATAAAAACTCTATCAAAGGTTTTTTCAGGAAATGGAAGTTCATAGGCGGATGCTACTCTTGTTACTACATTTTGCACTCCCTCTCTGTGTAGTCTGCTATTAAGCTTTGAAATTACAGCAGGCTGTATATCTATAGCAAATACTTTTCCTTTTTTACCAACCCATCTTGATGCTTCAGTTGTAAAAGTTCCAGGGCCAGGGCCTATTTCCAAAATATTCATACCTTCTCGTATGCCTATCCACTCAATTATTTTTGCAGGTGGCTGTATTCGTCTTCTAATGGAATTATCAATAAGGCGAGCGATGAATGCAGGAATCGGAAAGTGGACATATCGGCGTATAACCCTAATCACAACCTCGACGAAAATAAACCAAGCTATCAGGATAATGGATATCCAAAGAAGTACTGCAAGTACTGTAGAAATAACAGACATACTATTATCCCCCTATGGCATAATTTCACTTAACGAGCATTTCAAGAACTTTTTATTCGCATAATCTTCCAAATTGAAGTTAAAGCGAAGTTTTATCGAGTTGATTTGCATCTAACCTACTGTATTAGTCTAGATATTATAATTTTTCTTTACAAATCAGAAAAAATAGACTTTATTTCTTTTCACATGAAAATTTGAAATAAGGCTCATAGAGAGTAGTTTAGGGTTTAAAATGGGTTAGAACTGATATAAATAAAAAATGCTGGAGGAGGTGAAGATAGGTTGAATAATGACAGATAACGGCTTAGTTTTACTATATTTGGTTATATGTCTTTTTATTATCTTTGCAGGTTTATAGTATAGCTTAGGAGTATTAGAACTAACTCTTCTTACTTTATTGTAAAGGGACATACATTGTTTGTAAGGATTAGGATAAAATCTCCTCAAAAACCTTTAAATTTAAAAAGAAATTATCATGAACATAGTTGGGGGGGTAGAAGTAGGTAGGTATGTACCTGTTAAAGATGGAGGTGAGTTAAATGATCCTTGAGAGAATTAAAACAGGTATAGAGGGTCTAGACGAAATGTTAAATTCAGGCATCCCCAAGGGTCATGTGGTATCTTTAACAGGTCCAATTGGTGGAGGGAAAACCACCTTTGCCCTGCAGTTCACATACTCCTGTTTACAGCAGGGTTTGAGCTGTCTTTATATCACTACCAGCCAGAGTCCAGAATACCTGATACGAATGGGGAACATGTTTGGATGGGATTTTCAGAAGTATATTGATGCGAAACAATTGAGTTTTAAGTTCATCCTACCTGTGAGAATAGAATCCGCCCCATCGAGAAGGGCCATCTCCTCATCAAGAAGCTCAAATCCAATACCCTTTGAAATCGAGGTGACATCCGATCACCTAACACAACTTCCTCAGGCTCTTGCAGAGACCTCTGCCGATGTGTATGTAATCGACTCGATTTCAGAGTTTCTGTTACTATCTACCGATGACATCGAGCGAAGAGGCAGAGCCATCCACATTCTCAGCATAATACGAGGAAAGGGTTCGACGGGCTTTATAGTCAGGGAGGAGAGCAGGGAGTTCTCGTCAATTGAAATACTATCCGATGGAATAATCAAGCTTGAGAGATTGGTTCTAACGGAGAAAGGAGAGAGTGTAAATGTTATAAGGATCGTGAAAATGAGGCTTACAGATCATTCCAGAGATATAAGAGAGTACAGGATTACTTCCAGGGGAATTAAGATATACAGTAAATTTGACATTTTGTAATCGAGAGAGAACTACAAACAGCTGGTTTATTGTGGCGATCAAATCCAAGGCATCTTATCAATCAGCTAGGGGGTTATGGCTCACAACTCATCTCTCAATTTTATTGTATATAGGATAGATTAATATATATGTAGCTCTTTTCAATTTCGAACAACGTTTGCTGATATGAGACATTGTAAGGCAAGTTGGGTCGAGGCCTATAAAGGCAAAGCCTCATATCCGCTATTATACGCTTCGAGCGGAAGGTGGTATAGCGAGAGGTCAACGGAGCAAATGACTAATAGAATCCGTAGAGTTAAGAAAAGTTTGTCATATCCTTACTAATAACTCAATATTAAAGAATCACGATAATTCCACCTAAGGTATGTGATACTATCGACCACCATATTGTATTCGTCTTTTTTGCCAAATAACTTAGATATAGCCCAAATAGCCCTGCTCCAACCATTAAACCTATCAAATTGTTGCTTGATGAAACTGATCCGGGTGCATAATGCCAGATTGCGAAACAGAAACTAGGCCATATCATTCTATAAAAGATGTTATTAGAAAACAGTTCCATATACACACCTCGCCACAAAACTTCTTCAAAAAACCCGTTACCGAATGCTGTTGATAAGAGTAAAAGTAATGCCCAGGTGCTTGCCTTCTCGTATTCCATTCCTGATACAAATTTGAAAATGAAAGCCATTAGAAGAGGTAAAATTACAAGTAAAACCACTTTTTTATCTAATTTTTGGGGTCGAATTAGATTTTGTATACTTTTCTTCCCAATAATCCAAAGAGGAAAAGCTATACCCCAGATTATCCAGTATATTAGTAATCCAAAATACCAGCTTATTTGCTCTTCAAATACCATTGCTGCCAATTGAAAAATAGAATACATAAAAACTACAAGTATCAGAGGTGCGACAATAGCAATTTCTTGGTTCTTATTCATATTCATAGTAGATTATCCTTGTATATAAATCTAAGAAAGTCTTTTTCTCGATTGCATGTAACGAGTATTTCATGAACTTACTTCTTTATAATCAATATTGGTTTTTCTGTGTTGTTTTTGTTCATTTTTAAATTGATTTTAAAGAACGTTATTTCTGTATAATAGATAAAAGCATAAAATTTGTGAAAGTGTAGGGTATAAAATCCAGTTGTAGTTAAGAACTCCATCTGTGGAAATAGCTAAAAATTATCTATTGGTAGCTATACAACACCAAGGATTTCTAAAAGTAGCTTTTTCCTAGTAACTTATGTCTAAATTGAATTTAAAAAAGCAGATTTGTTCCCCGGCATTAACATCGTCTTTCATCGTATTGCAAACCAAATGGTTTGCAAATTGTCAACGTATGTTGACAATATTGCATGAGCAACCTCTGACGACTGACCTTTGCCGGGGTGTTCCATACCCGGGTTGTCCCAGATTCAGTGACTGCCTTCAGGCTCATTCTCGTCCGGGGACCTATCGGGTATGGTTTATGTAGCCCCTTTCATGCGGTAGGCTTCATGGGGCTCATATGAGCACTCTGCCCCCCCTCGTCAGGGGCCTATAATACACTGACACGATCTTTTAAATAATTTATCCTCGGGAATATCATGCCTCTTTCCCGTAACCTGGTTTTATAAAGAATTCATTATCAGAATATGCCATCTTTCCCCGTATCAACACAAATTCTGGAAATATTGCTTTAAAGCCCTCGAATGGAGTGAATTTGCATTTTGATATCAACTTTTCCCCTGAAATTTTTTGGACTTTTTTAAAATTGAATATGGCAAGACTTGCGTATTTGCCAGGTTGTATCGATCCATAGTCGTCAAATCCAAAGAGTCTGGCTGGATTTCTCGCCAGCTTGTCCACCACGTCCTTAAGCGTTAATATCTTTTCTTTGACCATAAACATCAGAAGAGGATAGGTTAATTCGACATTGGGGAATCCTGGAGCCCCCTCTTTTTTCTCTTCAATAGTATGGGGTGCATGATCAGATGCGATAACAGGAATGTTTAGGAAATTCTTTAAGATCTTATCTCTATTAGTACTATCCCTTAACGGAGGATTGACATTGAATTCTGGAGTTATGGCAACTTTATTATCCAGAAATAAGTGGTGTGGTGTTACCTCAAACGTTGAAGGAGACTGAATAACCGTGCTCATAGCGTTAAAAGTAGATATATGACAGAAATGGAAAACACCTAGATGAAGACATTTTTTTACCGCTTGGATTTCAGCTTCTGGAGGTCTTACTATGTGATATGGTCCTTCGTTATCCTGTATTAAGTTGGGGTCCTCTGCATGAACAGTTATAATGTCTCTAACTTTCTCTCTTATCGTTTTCAACATACTATAGTCAATCTGTAGATTTGGATTTGAATGCTGGAGGAACACCTCACCGATGGCAGTGTTTAGCATTTTGTTCTCAGTCTCTTTCAGTAAATGGAAATTCTTCTTGGTGAGTCCCAGATTGATACGAAAATCAACTAGAGATTTTTTTTCTGCCAGTTCAATCCGTTCGTCCATCCGATTCATACTGTCAACGAGAGGTAAAGTGTTAGGCTGATCCACAACCACTCCTATCCCACCCCTCAGGGCCGCCATCGAGCCTGTTACCCATGTCTCTTTCTCTTTCTCTTTCCAGTCTCTGAAATGGACGTGAATATCAATTCCAGCTGGAAGTACGATGGTCCCTTTAGCATTGATTTTCACCTCTCCAGACAGTGTTTTCCCAATTTTAGCTATCTTTTCTCCTATAATTCCAATTTCTGCCTGTATATACTGGTTTTTTCTGAAAATGTTAGCGTTCTTTATAACGACATCAAACATCGCTTGTTATGGGTTTTCAAACTATATGTCTGTTATGTATGCCATCAAAAGGATTATGTAGGGAGGGTAAGAACCCGATCTATATGCCTGTAGTTGCCATAATGAGACCGGCCCAGTACATTGAAGATGCAAGAAAAATTCTTGAAAAAAGTGGATTTAGGGTTATTGCAGCCCCTTTTATCGAATTAAAAGAGAATCCATCAGGAGAACTGGAAAAATTCGTGATGTCACTCGAATCCAAAAAAGTTGATGTGGGCATTTTCACAAGCAGAACTGGTGCAAAGATTGTGCTAAAGCATGTTGAGAGTGATCTCCTTAAGAATCTTGAGATAATTGCCATTGGGCCTAAAACTGCTTCCGTCCTCATAGATGCTGGATTGGACGTATATGTACCTGAGAAATATTCTTCAAAAGATTTGTTTGAAGAAATCAAAGAAAGAATATCTGGTAAGAATGTTTTTTTGTTGAGGAGCAATTATGGAGATCCGGTTCTTTACAGGTTGAGAGACTACTGCCATCTGGAGGAAATTGTTCTATACACCATAGGGCCTGTTCACGGAAAAGACCAGGAAAAATTAATCCGGAAGATTATTAAAAGAGAAGTATGGGCGGTGGTTTTTTCAAGCAGTATGATGGTTCAAAGTTTTATGAATCTATCAAAAAAAATGGGAAAAGAGGGAGAGGTTATTAAGGCACTTAATTCCCTCTTGACTATTGCTATAGGTCCTCCAACTCAGAAAACTCTTGAAAAATTTGATATAAAGGCTGTTATTCCAAACAGATACAATTTTGAGGGTATTCGGGACGTTCTTGAAATGAATTTATAAATTTTCACATCTATATGTGTAAAAAGACTTAATGAAAAATAATGGTAGAACGAAAATCTTTAAATAAAATCAATTTTTTCTTACTAAAGTAAAATTATATTGAATGGTGGTGGTATATTGCATATCGCAGAGGGATTCCTACCCCATCCATGGTGGGAGATATGGTGGATGGTTGCAGTGGTGATTCTGGCTTATGGGGTTTTTATGCTTAAAAAACTGGTCGACAAGAGGCCGGAATTAAAACCATATCTTGCTCTGGCTGGTGCATTTGTATTCGTCTTATCTTCTCTAAAAATACCTTCAGTTACAGGAAGCTGTTCTCATCCTACTGGAACGGGACTTGCTGTTGTTTTTTTTGGTCCGGCTGTGACATCAGTACTGTCCTCGATTGTACTCTTGTATCAGGCGTTACTTCTTGCTCATGGGGGTATCACTACTTTTGGGGCTAATGTCACCTCTATGGGAATTATTGGCCCCCTAGTAGGATGGATTGTTTATAAGACTCTTAGAAAAGCAGGAGTTAATATCTTATTTACTGTATTCATTGTGTCGACTGTCGCAGATTATACGACTTATGTGGTCACGTCTGCCCAAATGGCTCTAGCGTTTCCTGCTTCTGTAGGAGGAGTGTTAGGATCATTTAAGGTATTTATGGCCATTTTTGCGGTGACTCAGTTACCATTGGCTATTATCGAAGGCATTGCCTCTGTATTGCTGTTCAAGTACTTGATGCAAGTAAAACCAGATTTCCTGTCAGACCTGAAGATTCTTGCCAGGGGTGAGAAAGCATGAGGAGAGGGAGAATGCTTTGGATTCTGGTTTTTGTAGGGTTCTTGCTGACGGTATCTGTAACCTCAGCAGCAGAATGGGCAGGGGGAGATGCTATAATGCAGGATAAGGTCCATGAGTTAACCGGTGGTGATTATGTACCTTGGTTTAATCCGATTTGGGAACCGCCAAGCGGAGAGATCGAAACTTTCCTGTTTGCTTTACAAGCAGCTATAGGGTCTCTTGTGATTGGATATTTTCTGGGATATTATAAAGGTAGGAAAGGTGCAATTGAAGAAGCGAAGAAGGTGTAGGGGGGAACATGGAATTTCTTAATCTGGAGCACTATGCATTGAAAAGCCCGGCCTATATGCTGAGCACTTGGACCAAAATAATACTCTCAATAGGAACATTGATTATGTTAATGATCTTTGACTTACCCTCTTTTTCTTTTGCCGTGTTTATCATTATGTCAATCCTCATAACTTCTTATTCAAAAATTCCAGTAAGAGTTTACAAAAAACTGATTTTTATTCCCTTCTCTTTTCTTGTTCCGGCCACTGCTGTGCTGATTTTTCTCATTGGACCTACAGAATTATATACAATCATTGTAGGTCCCATTAGAATTAATGTCTATAAAGAAGGAATAGTGACAGCCATACAAACCATGGCTAGAGCGATGGGAGGTATATCCTGTCTGTATTTCCTTGTTCTTACTACTCCTATGGCTGAATTATTCAATGGCCTTAGAAATATTGGTTTGCCTGAATTCATTGTTGAAATATCCCTTATGATTTATCGATTTATCTTCGTATCCATAGAAGAGGCGGAACGGATGGTTATCGCTGCATCATCGAGACTTGGAATGGCTGGCTTTAGAGCCCATTTACGATCCTTTGCTATGATCGGAGGTTTGCTTTTTATAAGAACGTGGAAACGAGGTGAGAACATTCAGGCTGCTATGGATGCCAGATGTTATTCTGGGAGATACCCGTCTCTTAATAAACCCCTTTTTAGTGTTTGGGAGCTATTCGTTGTCTTCCTTTTTGAAATGGGGCTGATTGGACTATATTATTTGATGAGGTGGATCTGATGAATATCATCGAAACGAAAGATGTTGAATTTAGTTATGGAAATGAAGAAAAAGCCCTCAGAGGAGTGAGCATACAGATAACAAAAGGAAAGAAAGTTATAATAGCTGGACATAATGGAGCAGGAAAAACTACCCTTATGCTACATTTCAATGGCATGTTGAAACCATCTGCTGGCCAAGTGTTTTTTAATGGAAAACCCTTATCCTATGACAGGCAGTCTTTGAGATGGGTACGCCAGGCAGTAGGGTTAGTATTCCAGAATCCAGATGATCAGATTCTCGCCCCTACAGTTCGCCAAGATGTGGCCTTTGGTCCTCTAAATCTTGGTTTATCTGAAGAAGAGGTTGAGGAGCGAGTAAGGAATGCATTACTGGCAGTTGGGCTTGAACACTTGGCTGATAGGCCACCACACCAGTTGAGTTTTGGCCAGAAAAAGCGAGTTGCAATAGCAGGAATCCTTGCTATGGATCCGGAAGTGATAATATTGGATGAACCCACGGCCAATCTTGATCCAAGAAGTGCAGACGAGCTCTTAGATTTGCTAAATGAATTGCAGTACGAAGGAAAAACCATAGTTGTATCAACTCATGATGTGGAAATAGCCTATGAATGGGGTGATGAAGTTTGGGTGATGCACGAAGGAGAGATATTGGGAAATGGATTGCCTGAGGATGTTTTCGGAGATACCCGGTTATTAAAGCATGCGGGACTCAAGCCACCCAAAGTGCTTCAAATATATAAAGAATTGAGAGAGCGATGTTTTGCAAAACCAGGTCGTGTACCTAGACATGTCTTGGATCTCGTGAACGCCATTGAAATTCCCACCATAAGATACTACAAACAACCATGGAAAGAAATGGGGAGGATCATTCACAAAGATACAGGCTATGTGGTGGTGGAAGTCTCAAAAGATGGTATAAATCCCGGAGAGATCATAGTATGCGATGTGGACGGTATCGAGATCCAGGAAATTGGAAAGATAATTTCTGAAATGGATGTTCACTTCATAGGGGCCATGGGTACGAAAGCAAAAGCATTGCTGAAAGAAGTGGGAATCACACCCGATTTTTCCTCCAATGTGATAAATAATTCTCTCTTAAAAGCTCTTACAGGCCATAACTGTCTTATCTTTACCAGTGGTGGAATGGTGGAGCATGCAAGAAAGAGAATCGTGGATTACGGAGTAGAGGGGAATTTTGTAGTTCGGGTTAATACAGTTCCAAGCACAGAAAGGAAAAAAGAGGAGATTGCTACATGACATTCAGGACTTCATGTTATACCAAAGATGAAATCGTTGGTTTACTCCTGATCAAGTTTTCTCCATCTGGAGATGAGATATTCGCGGACATTGGTTGTGGAACTGGAAATGTCTCTTTTCAAATGGCAAAGTACTGTAGAAAAGTGTATGCGATTGATGTAAAAGAAGATGCCATACAGTTTGTTAAGAAAAAAGCTGAACAAAAGGGAATAGATAATATAGAGACCTTCCATGGTTCAGGAATTGATTTTTTAAATTCGATAGATGCTATTGATATTGCTTTTTTTGGAGGGACCAGAGATATAGCAAAAATGCTGATGGTTGCAGGAATAAAGGTTAGAAGCAAAATCGTAGTAAACCTTGCACGGATGGGTATTGCTGAAAGAGTAATAAAAATTATGACTCGTCTCGGGATGTTTGAGGAAATTATAATGGTGAATGTCGCGAAAGGTTACGATCTTGCAGGAGACATCGCTTTCAAAAGTGAGAATCCCGTGTTTATGGTAGTGGGAGATGCATCAAAAGTAGATAAGATCTCGTTAAAGGGTGAGTGGGAAACTTTTAAAATTCATGAACGTTGGGAGGATCTGTACACCCCTCTATATTCAGGAGAGAAATAATATGGATTTAAATCTTCTTGTTTTTGGGGCGATTTCTATTGCGGTGATACACTCTATAGCCCCAGATCATTATTTTCCTGTAGTAATGATTTCCCGGGTGAAACGGTACTCTCTTTCAAAAACTTTGCTCTTGTCAGGTGTAGCAGGTGGGATTCATGTGACTTCATCTGTTTTAATAGGTATGGCAGTGTGGATCGGAATAGATATTGCAGGAATGGGAGAAATAATTGAGAGAATTTCTCCAATTGCTCTGATAGCTTTTGGTGGGAGTTATGCTGTATTGTCATTATTCCATAAACATCACAATTTTAGAGGGAAATCCCTTCTTGCCCTCCTTCTGATTATGGGACTGTCCCCGTGTATCCCACTCCTTCCTCTGGTTGTTGGATCCGAAACTTCCAGTGAGCTTGCAATGGTATCAGTATCTTTCTCAATTGCCACCATAGGGACTATAATGCTGTTAACGTATCTGACATATTATACTGTTCGTCCACCGAAGGTTTTTCATAATAAGGGTGATTTAATTGCAGGTCTGGTCATTATGGGCGTAGGTATAATCTCGCATATATTTAATTTACAACGTGAAATAATCAGAAGAAATCTCTATGATATTGTGGTTTTAGCTGAAGCGGATTAAGTGGTATAAATGTTATATGGTGTTGGATTGGGGCCAGGTAGTGCAGATCTGATGACGATCAGGGCCAGGAGGGTAATTCAGGAAGTGGATGAGGTCATCGTACCAGGACGTCTTTCATATGAACTTATTTATGAAATCCGCCCTCCCAGGTTAGTAGAGTTCCCTATGGGAAACAGTGAAAAGGTAGTTAACACACTTTCTAAGGAACTCTCAGAACGGTGTGAAAAAGAAGATGTAGCTTTTGCATGCCTCGGAGATCCTGTATTTTTTTCCACTTTTCATCATGTGGCTGATAAAGTTCGTGAACTTAATCCAGATGTGCAGGTAGAAATTATTCCCGGGATACCAAGCTTTACTTCTGTATTTTCCAGACTGAAAATCTTTGTGGATAAACCCTTTCTTGTAACAACCTCACGTTTTGATGAGGTCACTCATGTTGTGGTACTTAAGGCAACGTCTCCAAAAAAAGTGATGAACATATTGGAAAATCAAGGAATAACAAGAGGCGTTATTGCAGAGAAGCTGTATATGGAGGGTGAGCAAATCCGAGAGATCACCTCAAAAGATGTGCCAGATAAAGCAAATTACCTCTCTATTATGGTGGGATTCAGATGAAGGTGTACTTTGTGGGAGCAGGACCGGGAAGCAAAGAATTGCTGACCCTAAAGGCATATCAACTATTGAAAAAAGCTGATCTAATAATTTACCCTGGCTCCATTATAGAAGAAAAGATGCTGAAAGAGTTTTCCGGCCATAAAGTGAACAGTCATGGTATGACCTTAGAGGAAATTGTGGAACTTATTGAGGAAGCAGTTAAGAGAAATAAGAATGTCGTAAGACTTCAGAGTGGAGATCCAAGTATATATGGAGCCATACAGGAGCAAATAGATTTATTGGAGAAGAGGGGAATTGAAGTGGAAGTAGTTCCAGGAGTGTCATCCATCTTTGCTTCTGCAGCAGCTCTTAAATCGGAACTTACTTTACCTGGGGTCTCCCAAACCGTGGTGATCACCAGACCTTCTGGAAAAACTCTTGATCAGGATCAGATAACTGAATTATCACAGATGGACACAACACTTGTTATCCTTCTGGGTGTCCATAAGATTCGAGAAGTTGTAAAAAAGGTTGAGCGGCCTGGGAACACTCCTGTGGCTGTAGTATATCATGCCTCGAGAGAGGATGAAAAGATCATTAGAGGTACGCTAAAAGATATCGCAGACAAGGTTGAGAGAGAAGGGATTGATCGAACTGCTGTAATAATTATAGGTAATGTGTTAAAATCTGGTTATGGGAGGTCTGTGCTATACTCAAAATAGCTATAGTTGTTTTTGAAAAGGATTTGAATAAAGGAAAGAAGATACAGGAGTTCCTTGGTGGAACACTGGTCTTTTATAGAAAAAGTGTATTTAAGGATTTATTTGAGGAATTCGATGTGATAGTAGCTGTTATGGCCTCTGGTATTGTGGTAAGGGAGATCTGCCCTTTGCTCAAGAATAAGTGGGACGATCCCGGAGTTATATTGGTGGATAGACTCATGAGATATGCGGTTCCTCTATTGGGGGGTCATCATGGAGCTAATGATGTAGCGAAAAAGCTTGAAGGGCTGGGTTTAAAGGCTGTGGTAACAACATCTTTTGAAGTTGAAGAAGGGTACATAATTGGTATAGGTTCAAGGAAAGGAGTGACTGAAAGTGAGATTCGAGGAGCAATTGATAGAGCTCTTAAACTGGCTGGCATAAATATCAGTGAAGTTAGGGGTATTGTGACTGTAGATATTAAGAAGTCTGAATTAGGATTGATAAAGGCTGTGGATCAAATGAAGCTACCTCTGATTTTTCTCAAAAAAGATGAGCTTAATAGTGTAGAAGTGGTCTCCAGATCCAAAGCAGAAAAAATTGGGTTGAAGAGTGTGGCAGAGGCCTCAGCACTGTATTTTGCACGAAAAAAAGAATTAATTCTTCCTAAGACTGTTGTCGGGAGGGTAACTATTGCCATCGCAAGGTAAACTGTACGTTGTAGGAATTGGGCCAGGAAATGTTGATCATCTCACTATCAGGGCAAAAAAAATCATCGAGGATTCAGAAGTTGTGATTGGCCATTCCACATATGTAAAAAGAGTTCAGGAACTGGTTCAGGGAAAAGAAGTGATCATGAGTGGAATGGGTAAAGAGGTCGATAGGGTAAAGAAAGCAATTGCTATGGCCAGAGAGAAAAAAGTTGTGCTGCTAAGCGGAGGAGACCCCGGAGTGTATGGTATGTTGCCTCTAGTGGCTGAAATCATGGCAAAGAATGATAGTCCGGTTGAGTGGGAGGCCATTCCTGGTGTTACTGCTTTCAGTGCGGCAAACTCAATTCTGGGTTCCCCAATTTCTGGAGATTGTGCTATTGTCAGTCTAAGCGATCTCTTGGTCTCATGGAGAGAGATTGAGAATCGATTAATCTCTGCCCTAAAAGGAGATTTTGTAATAGCCATTTACAACCCTTCAAGCAAAACGAGGAAGCCAAATCTCATAAAAGCTATCGAGTTAATATCTGAATACAGACCTGGTTATCCTGCAGGTATAGTAAAAAATGCTTTCAGGGAGGGAGAACAATTCACGATATGCAAGGTTAGTGAGCTAAAAAAATATCTAGATGAAATAGATATGAGCACTATTTTGATTATAGGTAATTCGAAAAGTTTTATAAAAAATAATATGATTGTTACTCCAAGGGGTTACGGGAGGAAATATGACTGTTGATATGGGTGATTATACTGAAGAGGCCAGAAAGATTGTTGATAGGAGTTACAGTATTGTAGAAGAATATATCCCGGGAGATACACCCGAAAACAGAGTTCTACAGAGGGTGGTGATTGCTACAGGGGATGTAAACTTCAAAGACCTTATAGTTTTCAAAAATGATCCCGTAAATGCAGGTGTGGAGGCTTTAAAAAGAGAAGCTCCAATTTATACTGATGTGGAGATGGTTAAAGCTGGTATTAATAGGAGGCACATATCTTCTAAAATAGAATGTGTCCTATCCTTTACACCTCGTGATATTAAAACTACAAGAACTGCTGCTGGCCTACAGGCTCTTGCTGATGAGTTGAATAACTCCATAATTATAATTGGAAACGCTCCCTCAGCAGCTATGACTTTATGCGAAATGGTAGAGGATGGAATCTTTCCCGCTTTGATAATAGCCACTCCAGTGGGATTTGTGAATGCAGCAGAGTCGAAAGAATGTATCAGGAAACTTCCACTTCCATCCATTACCTCTACCGGGACCAGGGGTGGTAGTACAGTTGCAGTGGCAATCATGAATGCTATAGCAGTTACATTCAGGGAAGCTGTAAGAATGGAAAAATGAATGGGGCTTGTATGTTGGAAGACCCTCTAGAGAAGTATTGTTATCCACAAGAATGGATAGAAGCCACAGGTGTTCCAGAAAAAGATCTTAAGAGTATGGTAGATTCAGGTAAATACATAATTCTTCCCAGTGGGAATTTTCTCAGACGTGGGCTTACCACCGGAACTGTCGCTTCAGCAGCAGTAAAAGGCGCTCTGATATCCGCAACCAAGGCGGTCAGAGCAGTTAGGGTTTCAACTCCTTCAGGGATTGATGTCGAAGTTCCCATTGAGGCTGAAAACGGAGTTGCAGAAGTAATAAAGGATGCAGGTGATCATGCTTACGATGTTACTAATGGTGTTGTAATTAGAGGAACTGTGATAAATAGGGAAGGTTTGGAATTTGGGGATGGAATTGGTACCTTCACCAGAGATTACCTGAAATACAGAAAAGGTGAAAAAGCCGTAAGTCAAAGTGCAATGAAGGCCATTAAGAATGCATATGCAGAAGGGCTGAAAAGTTCAGGTCTGGATTTTAAACCGGGAGTTCTGATTGAAGTACCTGATGGGAAAAAGCTGGCAAAACAGACAGGAAACTCAAGACTCGGAATAAAAGGTGGCATCTCTATTTTGGGCACGACTGGATTCGTGGAACCGTGGTGTGATCCACTTGTTGACATGAAACGACAACTGGTCCAGAGTTATGAACGAGTTGTTGTCACAACCGGAAGAAAGGGCTGGCAGTATGGGCGAAAGGAGTTCCCTGAGTATACATGTGTGGTGATTGGTGGATACATCAATGAGATCCTGCCGTATATAAAAAATCGATTTGTGGTGGTTGGGCTGCCCTCTTTACTACTTAAATGGGCAATTAAGGAGAGAAAAGACGAGATCATTGGTAACTCAGCTGAGAAAATAGCTAAAAATGGAATCAAACGTATTGTTGAAAAGATTAAAAATACCTCCGGGGGAATACTAGAATCAGTCATCCTAGTGGATGAATCTGGAAAGGAGATAGTGAGATATGAAGTGTAGTAGGTGTGAAAATGAAAATAATTGGTGTAGGCGCTGCTCCAGGATTAATAACTGAGCAGGCAAAAAAGGAGATTCAAAAAGCCAAAATAGTATATGGGAGTAAAAGAGCCATTGATATTGTAAAACAGTATATCGATGGAGATTATATAATAATCACACGTTTTGACAAATTGGTCATACCGGATGATGCTGTAGTATTATCAACGGGAGACCCCATGGTCTCTGGACTGGGATTTCTTGAAGGGGAAATAATTCCGGGGATAAGTTCTGTCCAGCTAGTTTGCTCAAGGCTTAAAATAGATTTGTGTGATGCAGTCGTGATAGACGGTCATGCTAAAGATTCTTCGACGATCATACAGGAAGTGTCAAAAGTCCTCAATATCGGAAGAGTGGCAATAATTCTTGTCGATAAAAACTTTGATATTGAATATATGACGAAAAGTCTTGACAGTCATGGAAACAGGGATTGCTGGGTATGTGAGAATCTTGGGTATTCTGATGAAAAGATTAAAAAGGGGTCCCTTTTCAAACCTCCAAAAATAGAGTCCTCTCTATGTGTGGTTGTGATCTTATGAAAAAAGGAATTGTGTTGGTTGGACATGGCAGCAGACTACCGTTCAACAGAGAGGTTCTGGAATATCACGCCGCTAGGATTAAAAATATGGAAAAGTTCTCAGAGGTTAAAGTGGCTTTCATCAATCAAAAGCCAGGAGTTTCAGAAACAATTGAAGAAATGAACTCCAAGTTGATATATCTAGTTCCAGTCTTCATATCTCATGGAGTTCACACCTTAAAGGATTTACCAGCATCTCTCGGGTTATCCAGCGACACAGGGGAAATAGATGGTAAAACAATTGTGATATGTGACCCGATTGGAACAGATGAGATGATTACACAGGTGATTATCCGAATGGTGGAAAAGAAAAAAGAAGAATAACTCTTATTTTTTGATAAAAATGAGCGGAAATAGAGCTTACAGAGACTCTTGGAAAAAACCACAAGAATTAAAAGCAATACTGTTCGATCTTGATGGTACTCTGTGTGAAGTGCATTCTAGAAAAGGGATTTTGGAGAATATATGTAGAAAAATGAATATTCCTGCGATCTCGAGAGATGAATATTTGAGAGCTTATGGGAAAGTGATTCAGAAGGGAGTTATAGATAGCAGGTATGAAATTTTTAAGACTATTTTGGAGAAGAGGGGAATCTTCAATCCTAGTCTAATAAAAAATGTATCTGAAGAATACTCTAAACAGGTCCTTAATCTGAATTATCTTAAAAATGGTGCTGTGGAATTGCTCAATTCATTGATGGGTAAATTTAAACTTGGGTTGATCACCAATGGGCCAGCAAGAGTTCAAAAAGAGAAGATAAATAAATTAGATATTCAGAAATATTTTGATATTATTCTAATATCCGGCGAGATCGGAGTGGCGAAACCAAATCCAGAGATATTTAAACTCGCATTAAAGAATCTTAAAGTACATCCAGAAAATGCAATTTTTGTAGGAGATTCGTATGAATATGACATTGTAGGTGCAAAACGGATCGGAATGAAGACTGTCCTGATTTCTGATTCTAATACAGATAAATTTTTTCCTAACAAAGAGGTTACATTAGATTACCATGTTTCCAGTTTAGGAGATTTGAAAAAGATTATTTTTGATTGAGAAATCTTTTTCAAAATCTAGTTCCATACGTGGGATATATGGTGTATTTCAGTTTTTTTCCGTAATACAGACCTACCAGAAGTCCTGCAAGATGAGCGGCTGAAGCAATTCCAGTTATAGAAGTTATTGGGAGGGTTAGTAGATCATATAAAGCGAATAGCAAAAGGGCAGATCTGATGTTCAGTGGCAGTATAAAAAAGAGCATGACACGTATCTCAGGAGCTATTATCGCCAGAACCGCAAAAATACCATACAATGCTCCTGAAGCTCCAAGGGCTGGTGTAGGGAGTCCAGTCAGTACCGTAAATATGAGATATCCAAGATTTCCGATTATCCCCGCAAGAAGGAATATTTCAATGAACTTCCTGGAACCAACTCTTCTCTCCAGTTCATTTCCGAAAAAAAGCAGCACTATTCCATTTACGAAAAAATGGGCAAAATTAGCGTGGAGGAATATGCTGGTCACCAGACCCCATGGTTTGATCAGAACATTTAGTGGATCAAGGACAAACACTCTAGTAAATCCGGGAACAACATTCTGAAGTAGGAATGTGAGGGTTATCACACCGAGAAAAATGTTAGCGTAGCCATATTGTCCAAGCCCAGTTTTAGGAAATCTAAGTTTAATGCCCCTTCTTCGTCTGACTGGAATCTTATGCCTTTTTTCTGCTTCGAGTTTTCTTTTCTCTACCGGTGATTTCACTACTCCTGCTTCCAATCCAGGACATTCATGATACTCAGGTAGTCTATGATCTGAGCAAAATATACCTCCACAATAACTGCATTGAAAAGGTAGTGCCTCTGATTTTCCACATATTTTGCACGACCGCACCTTTACTCCTTTCATTCAAAGGTTTTTAAAATTAACTGAATGTTTTACATGATGTGAAAAGATTATGCCTTTTTAATATCAGTAGTTTTAAAGTGTACGTAACAGGATGTGAAATGCTTTTATCTTCCTCCTCTTTCCTAAAAACCCATAAAAGAGTTTTAGAGTTTTGCGACATTCGATAATAGACAATAATATTAAAAGTGGGAGTAGGATCTGTATGATAGTTATATAGAGCTAATTTATTCTCTTTATTTTCGAACCTGTAAGAAGATTAATTTACTCGTAGATACATTCTCATAAGATTCCTAGAGGAATTATTAGAATGAATAAGTTCATAAGAAAGAAGTTAAACGCTTTATAGTGTTTGGAGATCATTTCAGGCATAAAAGGGTTGAAAAAGAGAGTTTTACTTAATCTGCACCTTTATTATTTAACAGAGAGTTAAAATCTTCTTTTATTCGACTACCGTTAATTTCAGGAGGAAATAGAATAGACTTGGAAAGCTGAGATAGAGAAGAGCCTTAAAACAATAAAGTGACCTCCTATGAGATGTTTCCCCTTATTGTATTGGTAGAATCGGAGATTTAACTTTTCAGCTTTCGTTACCAATGTTGTAGAAAGTGGTTGGGTTATTAGGCACAGTCGAATATAAAGACATAAAAGTATAAATACCGAGAAGATAAACTGAAAAGATGGGAAAACAATTCGAAATAGGAGCAGATAAGAAAACAGTACTGTTTTTGGCAATATTCGTTACACTGTTGGTCTCTATAACTATTGTCTTGCGTCTTTATACGGAATTCCTCTGGTTTGAATCCTTAAATCTCGATTCTGTCTTCATAGCTATGCTGTATTACAAATTTATCTTGTTTATAGTCTTTTTTATCGTTGCTTTTGCTCTGTTTTCCCTCAATCATTATGCTCTTCAAAAAGCGAGCTATGAGTTTGGCAAACCATACAAATTACCATTCTTGGCGAGTCTATCTATAGCTCTGATCGTGGCCCTGTTTTTCTCTCGTTTGTGGTTGCAATACGTTTACTTCATGAACTCGGTTGATTTTAATCTTAAAGATCCTATTTTTGGATTTGATGTCTCTTTCTACGCTTTCAAATTACCATTCATCCAAACTATACTTTCTTTTTTCCTTGTATTGCTTTTACTTGCAATTTTGATATCAGCAGCCTATTATACTTTCATATTTGGACATGTGAAAAGTTTCGATGAACTTAAAGATCAATTCCCTCTAACGGGATACATTCACATCTCTTTGCTCTTGGCTGGAGTTTTTATCTACATCGCATCCTACTTCTACTTCGCAAGATTTAATCTGCTTGTCTCTCCACATGGGGCGGTAATGGGTGCTGGATATACAGATGTACACATAAGACTCCCAGCAATGGAGTTAATCACAGTATTATCGCTTCTTTTCGCCGTGGTAGTTGTTTATCTCGGTTATAAGCGAAACATCGATAAGACGCCTATACTCTTCATCATTCTGGCAGTTGCAATAATCCTTTCTATTGTTGCTGTGCCTGCTGTAGTTCAGAAACTTCAAGTTGAGCCGAATGAACTTGTTAAAGAAGAGGAGTACATACGGTACGGCATAGACTTCACAAGATTTGCCTACGGTTTAGACATTAAAAAGATGTACTACTCTGCTGAGGATAATCTCAGTGTTGATACGATTGGAAGAAATCGTGGCACCATGGATAATGTTAGAATCTGGGATCATCGTCCTCTTCTCAACGTTTATAGGCAGATGCAGCAGATAAGAACTTATTACTCGATAAATGATGTTGACGTGGATCGTTACTATGTTGATGGTAAGTACACGCAGGTCATGATCACTCCAAGGGAACTCTCAACCGATCTGCTCTCACCAAGAGCGAAAACGTGGCTTAACGAACATCTGATATTTACTCACGGTTACGGTGTTGTTGCTTCGCCAGTAAACTCTATAACTAAGGAAGGACTTCCCGATCTGATAATCGAAGATATTCCCCCAAAGGGAAAAATAGCTGTTGAACGTCCTGAAATCTACTATGGTGAGCTGACAACCAATTACGTGATCGTTAAAACACTACAAAAGGAATTTGATTACCCACTGGGTGAGGGAAACGTTTTGACAACCTATAATGGTTCAGGAGGAGTCAAGCTTGATTCATACTTTAAAAAGCTTATTTTCTCGATTAAATTTGGTGACGTTAAGTTTCTGTTAAGCGATTACATCACAACAGAGAGCAGTTTGATGTATCATAGAAATATATTGGATAGGGTCTCCACAATTGCACCCTTCCTTGTATACGACAGAGACCCTTATATAGCTGTGATTGATGGGAAGTTATACTGGATAATTGACTCATATACAACTCTTGACAAATTCCCATACTCCGCAAGATACCCAGCCTTCAATTACATTCGAAATCCAGTTAAAGTTTTTGTCGACACATACAACGGAACCACTGAGTTCTACGTTGTTAAGGAAGAACCGGTCATCAAAGTTTTAATGAAAGCATTTCCAAATCTTTTCATTTCGTCTGATAAAATGAGCAACGAAAAGAGAGCCCACATAAGGTATCCAGTTGATCTGTTTGGGATCCAGGCTCAGATTTACGCAACTTTCCACATGGATAATGCTAAGACATTCTACAATCGTGAGGATGTATGGGAAATTCCACAGGAGATTTTAGAGGATACTAGAGTAGAAATGGAGCCCTATTATGTCATACTAACTCTGCCTGAAAACAATGAGTCAGAGTTTCTGTTAATGTTCCCGTTCACACCTAAGGGGAGAGATAACATTATTGCCTGGATGGCAGCAAGAAGTGATAATGAGTACGGTGAGTTGAGGTTGTATGAATTTCCGAAAGGCCAGTTGATATATGGCCCTATGCAGATAGAGGCGAGAATCGATCAGGACCCGGAAATCTCCCAGTTATTCACTCTCTGGGGACAGGTCGGATCGAAGGTAATCAGGGGTAATTTGCTTGTTATCCCTATAGAAAACTCTATTCTGTACATTGAGCCGGTCTATCTGAGGGCTGAAAATGCGCAGATTCCAGAACTCATAGGTGTTATAGTCGTTTACAAAGATGTGCTGGTGATGAGACCAACACTCGACGAAGCTTTGATAGCGGTATTTGGTAAGGAAGTTAAACCTGAAAGGATTGTTGAAGAGGAAAGTATGCAAGATCTTGTGGAACTATCGGTTGAGCTTTATAACAGAGCGTTGGAGGAGGCGAAGGTTGGTAACTGGAGTGAGTTTGGTGAAGCCATTAAAAGGCTTGGAGAAGTGCTTAGCAAGCTAAACAAGACTGTAGTAAGTTAGCAATTGGATTCAGATAAGGTTGATGTCTGATTATCTGATTATACCTGCAAAACTTCCCATCTCAAAGTTAAAATAGTTAAATATGTAGTTAAATACGGGCTATGAGTACCTTCTGACTGTAAGTAGATTTTCAAGTAGAACACACATCTAACTGAAGAGTTAAATAGTATATATCTGAATCACTATCCATGCCTGAGTCTGTAATTGAATTCCTCCTCAATAACGATCTCGATTGCTTTATTCAGTATGGAGGGGTTAAAGATGCTAATATGGTGTATGCTACAGGTTTTCGTCCACCAGATCCTGTTTTTTATCTAATATTCATAGACACTGATGTCTTACTTGTTCCTCAGATGGAATACCACAGGGCCCTTAAAGAAAGCCGAGTCAGGGAGGTTTATTCATATGAGGACCTTGGGTGGAGAGAGTTATACAAAAAGGAAAAGAATATGGATAAGGCTATGGCTAAGGCTATTACTAATTTTCTCCAGTCATATGGGGCAACTTCTCTTGGTATACCTGGAAATTTTCCATCAGGATACGGATTCGTCTTTGAGGAATATTTTGATGTCAAAATTGTGAGTAATCCCTTCGCTCATATGAGGGCTGTTAAAACTGAGTATGAAATTGCCAGTATTGTTGAGTCTTCTCATGTTGCTGTTGATGCAATTACCATGGTTGTTGAATACCTTTCGAATCATGTGCGAGAACTCAAGAAAGGAAAGTTAACTTCAGAAAAACTCAGAAATATGGTTGAGGTAGAGCTATTTAATCAGGGATACGTGGCAGAAAATACAATTGTTTCCAGTGGAGTGTCAACAGGTAATCCTCATGAAGTGGGAAATGGGAAGATCGAATGGAACTCTCATATTATCTTGGATATATTCCCTCGAAGTAAAAGAACAGGCTACTGTTCGGATGTTACCCGAACAATCTTTCTTGGGGAAGTGAGCGATCAGATCACAGAAATGTTTGATGTAGTAAGGGAAGCATACGTTACAGCTGAAAAAATGGTTAAAGAGGGTATAGGTGTAAGAGAGATCTATAACGCTGTTTGTGATGTGTTTGAAGAAAGAGGATATGATACTCTGAGAAAAGAGTCCAAAAAAGGGTTTATCCATTCGACAGGACATGGAGTCGGTCTTGAAGTCCATGAATTGCCCTCAGTTGCGGATAATGATTATATACTTAAAGCAGGGAACGTTATTACTATAGAGCCGGGTTTATACTATCCTGAGATCGGTGGAGTCCGTCTCGAAAATCTGGTTGTGGTTAAGAAAAATGGCTGCCAAGTATTAACGAGATATCCTCAAGAGGTGTGGATACGACATGAGTAAAAAGGCGAAAATGAAAGACGATGGAAACTATTTGGATGATGTGGAAAACGAAGCAATAACGAAGACACTGGAAGCTGGGAAGATAGTGAGAGAAGTAAGAGAAGAGGCGGTTAAGAAAGTTAAGGTAGGAGAAAGCCTACTCTCTATTGCTGAGTTTGTTGAAAATGCTATCGTTGAAAAAGGAGGGATGCCAGCTTTTCCATGCAATGTCTCCATAAATGAGCAGGCAGCACATGCAACTCCGGGAGTTAATGATTCTAGCCTTTTTAAGGAAGGGGATCTGGTAAAGCTGGATATAGGTGCCCACATTGATGGGTATATTGCTGATACTGCAGTTACTGTAGACCTCGGGGATAATGAGAATTTATTAAAAGCTGCTGAAGAAGCTCTTAAAAAAGCCATAGAGGCCATAGAAGCTGGGGTTGAAACTACTTATCTGGGAGAGATTATAGAGACTACCATTCTTGATTTCAACGTTCGCCCGGTTGTAAATCTGACGGGTCATGGTCTATTGCCGTACATCCAGCATGCTCCACCCACCATCTACAATAAAAAACTTGAACGTGGTGCGAAGATTGAAGAAGGAATGGTTATAGCTATAGAACCCTTTGCTACTAACGGTGTTGGAAAAGTTGGGGATATAAGCAAAGTAGAGATTTACTCTCTGTTGAAAATGAAACCTTTACGAATGCCAGTTGAACGAAAGTTATTGAAAGAAATAGAGAAATACAAGACATTGCCTTTTGCAAGACGATGGATACAAACTGAAAAGGCTGATTTTGCCTTAAAGAGGCTAGTAGCTCAGAAAGTTATAAAGGAGTATCCAGTTCTGGCTGAAATTTCTGGTGGATTGGTATCTCAGGCTGAACATACAGTTATCGTCGAAGAAGGTGGATGTAAGCAAGTAACATAAGTTATTTTTACCCCTTCCAGAATAAAAGCAGGCACTTTTAATAAGGGGGTATGGATAACAGGTCAGGGCAGATAGTTTTAATAATAAATACTGTTAATAGTATATTCTGGTGAGAAAATGGCAGTTGGATTCGTCTTAATTAATGTGGCCCCTACTAAAGAGAAAAAGGTATACGAAGCTTTATCTGAGTTTGAAGAGGTGAGAGAGTTATACCCTTTATTTGGTGAATATGACCTGATTGCCAAGGTTGAAGTGAAAAATGTCGACGAGCTCTCAGATTTTGTTGTCAACAAAATTCGAACCCTGAATGGTGTTGTTGGTACCAAGACCTTAACCGGAGCTAGGTTCTAATGGAGTGTAAATATCACGCTCTTCATATAATATGCCAGAATAAGATAGGTGTTCTCAGAGATATCACCACTGTGATAGCGAACCATGAAGGCAATGTGATGTATGTCCAGCAATTTATCATAGAACATGGGAAAAACAGAGGTCTCGCATCACTCTATATGGAGGTAGAGTGCGAATCCATGGAATATATAAAAGAGGACATAACCAAGCTTGATTCTGTTGAATCGGTTGAAGTTTATCCCACTTTCCAGGATATCTTTGGCAAAAGGATTATTGTCATCGGAGGTGGAGCCCAAGTTGCTCAGGTGGCTATGGGTGCGATAAATGAAGCAGATAGACATAATCTGAGAGGAGAGCGGATAAGTGTGGATACCATTCCCCTGGTAGGTGAAGAAAATATAGCTGAGGCTGTGAGTGCTGTGGGGAGACTCCCTCGTGTAAAGATGCTCATACTGGCAGGAGCATTGATGGGTGGAAAAATTACAGAGGAAGTTAAAAAATTAAAGAGTGAAGGGATCCCGGTTATAGCCCTGAACATGGTGGGAAGTGTTCCAGATGTGGCTGATCTAGTAGTCAACGATCCAATTCAGGCTGGAACTCTGGCTGTAATGCACGTGTCTTCTAGTGCTAAATTCAATCTGGATAAAGTTAAGGGAAGGAGGGTATAGTTGGGAAGTAAGGTTGCAGTTATAAAAGTCGAGGATACTGAAAAGTCTATACAAAAAGGAATTAAGAAGCTTTTAATTGAACTGCAACCATCCTTCGGAGAAAAAGTATTCATTAAGCCTAATTTCGTCGTAGCATCATCACCTGAAAGAGGAGTGATTACAGATCCAAGAATTATTAAAACATTGATTAAAGAGATTGGAGAGGATCGAGTTGTTGTTGGGGATGGGGGTATTGGGAAACACTCATTTGATAAGATATCTCGAAAATATGGTCTGGACAGGCTAGAGGTACCCATGAAAAATCTCAATCTGGATGAGGGAGTTGAAATTAAGGTAAAGGGAAAATATCTGACAAGAGTGAACATAGCAAAATCAGTCGTTGGTAAAGAGATCATTTCTCTCCCAAAACTCAAAATCCACACTATTGCAGGTGTCACTCTGGGTGTTAAGAACCTTATTGGTGTACTGCTCCCTAAACCGGCCGTTTACATGCATAACAATATCCATGGAAAACTTGTAGATCTGTTGAGAGCTATTAAACCTGTATTTACGATTGTTGATGGTATCTATGGAGGTGAAAGAGATGAGTTATTCACTAGGCCTGTAAAAACCGGAGTGCTTATTGGTGGTGATGATGTTGTTGCGGTTGATGCTGTCTCTTCCTCCATAATGGGATTTGATCCGATGTCAATCCCGTATATCAGAATGGCACATGAAGAAGGGTTGGGGATGGGAGATATTGAGGAGATTGAGATTCTTGGAGATTCCATAAATGATGTGAAAAAAGAATTTAAACTATCAAGGCTTAAAAGAGCTTTTTCATGGACATATAGGTTTACTTAAGTTATCGGAGAGAGCCTTTTACTTCATGAGCGTGATTGAGGCAATTCTGAAGGTTGAAAGTATAAAGATCGTATGAAGGCTTTTCTAACCGAAAAATTGACAGATAATCTATAGCAGTATAGACCAAATAGTCCTATTATCCTTTTCTTTATCAGAGAGTTTACGTCTCTATTATAGCCAAACCTTCGTATAGGTAAATAAAATGTTATCTTCATGAAACCAGATAAACATGGCCTTTTTCAAAGGTATTGAACCAAAATGGCGCATGAAAAGGCGTCTGAAAAAAATCAACTATTTTACTCGAGTTGTTGTTAAAGTTGTATACCTTTTATAAAGCAATTCAACATAGTTCATGTGTCGTCAGAAGTCAATCCTGATAACCTTTATATATTATGAGTGTTATACATCTGTCCGACAACTGTCTGACATAAAGCGGACGGGTGTCGGTCTATAAGACGTCGCCCCCGATGGAGGAGTGTATGAGGAAAGTTGCAGTTCGAGTGACAGAAGAACAATATCGTTTGCTGGAAATGATGGTTCAGGCTGGAGAATACCCTTCAGTAAGCGAGGCCATAAGAACTGCCATACGGGATTTGATCGACAGAAAAGGCACCAAAGTCCTTGAGAGGTTCGAACGTTTGACCCTCTATTCCTGAAAGGGGCGATTCAGGTTAGTGTGGAAGAATCTGGAGGGGATGGATGAATGCAATCGATTATAAAGGATGCTCTAAAATATTCGGAACTTGAAAAGAGAGCCAGAGCCAGTTCGGATGAAGATGAGGATTTTGATGAGTTTGGACAACCACAAATAATGATTGTGGGTTGTGGTGGTGCTGGAAACAACACCATCAATAGGCTGTATAATATCGGTGTCGAAGGAGCCACAACCATTGCCATTAACACAGATAGGCAACATCTGGACAAAATACAAGCAGATAAGAAGGTTTTGATTGGAAAATCTCTTACGAGAGGTCTCGGAGCAGGAGGTTATCCTGAAATAGGTAGAAGAGCTGCTGAGCTGGCCAAAGGAACTCTTGAAGAAATTTTGAAAGATGCAGACTTGGTCTTCATTACTGCAGGAATGGGTGGTGGAACTGGAACTGGTAGCGCCCCTGTTATAGCCGAAGTGGCAAAAAGTCAGGGTGCGATTGTAATAGGTATGGTTTCAACTCCCTTCAGAGTGGAGCGGGCTAGGCTTCTTAAGGCGGAAGAAGGTCTTGAGGAACTGAGGTCAGTGGCTGATACAGTTATAGTGCTAGATAACAATAGGTTGTTAAGTTATGTGCCAAACCTACCAATAGAGCAAGCTTTTTCTGTGATGGACCAGTTGATTTCTGAGACGGTAAAAGGTATCTCTGAAACCATTACCCAGCCTTCTCTTATAAATCTGGATTACGCTGATGTCAGAGCGATCATGGGATGTGGAGGGGTTGCAGTTATGCTGGTTGGTGAGGCAAAAGGACAGCAGAAGTCTGATGAAGTCGTCAGAGCATGTCTTTCTCATCCTTTGCTTGATGTGGATTACAGAGGTGCCACTGGGGCATTGGTTCATATTATTGGAGGTCCAGATTTGACTCTTAAAGAAGCAGAAGAGATTGCTCAACAGTTGACTTTCGAATTGGATCATGACGCCAACGTGATATGGGGAGCCAGGATCAGCAAAGATTTTGATGGAAAGGTTAGGGTTATGGCGATTATGACAGGAGTTCAATCAGCTCAGGTTCTTGGACCAAGCAGATATATTTACAGTGGATATCAACCTGAAGTAGAAATTGGTGATAAAAATCAGGATACAAGAAGAATCTCTAAACAGAATAGTGTTTCTAGGATTATTGATGCCAATATAGACATAATAAAATAGCGACCCTATCCTATTTTTCTCTTATTTTTAACTGGAGTTTTTTGAAATATAGATGAATTTTCTGTAGTAATTCTGAATATGCAGTTTAATGTGTTAATTTCGGTTATTAATCTTCCATAAGCCTTGCATACCACACCGTGTCTCATTAAACAGTTTTCGCATAACCACATATTTGAGGTGATAACTTTTTTGTTATTTAATACTTTTTATGTTAGATTATATCTAAAAAGTAGACAACGTATAAATCTCTATATGGGAACAAGATATTGTGAAAGAGCCGGACATCCTCCGTATTACAAGTAAAAAAGGTTCAGTAGAAATTCTTAAACAATTGAAATTTAAAAAGATGATGTGGAGTGAACTTGCCAGAAATGTAGAGCTTTCGAGAACTGATCTAGATCGTAAACTGAAGTTACTTATGGATTGTGGTCTGATAGGGACAGAACTTGATTATTCTGAAACTAAAACAGGTAAGAAAGTATATTTCATAACTGATCTTGGTTTGAAGATTTTAGGGAAAATAGAGGAGATGGAAAAGATCTTTAAAGCTAATTTTACGTAGATTTGAAATACCATTCTTGAAAGATCTTCTTTTTAAGAGCATCATCTGACATTTCGAAGAGAATTCCTATGAGGTCTGCAGTTAGTTCAACGTCAATTGACATCTCGACAACTCCAAGACATATCTTAAAAAGATTCCCTGACCTGATGATACTCACTTTTTTCAAAAAACTTTTAGCCTCGATAGATACTTCATATGTACTGCCCTCCAATTCACCATCCAGGTGTATCTTAAAATCTACAAATTTACTCATTACAATACCTCCCGTATCTCATTCTACAGTCGATTTTTAAAATATTAGACTGGAGATCGAAAGTATTTAGGATCATTGAAAAAAAGGTCAAAATACAATAGAGAGCTATTTATTTTTTGAAGGGGTTTCTTACCATCCCATCATGACCAGGGATTATCCAGTCTGCGATTTGAACAATTTTTTTCATGCTTTCAAAAGCCTCACTTCTATTTTGAGAAATAGCAGGAGGAATACGTTTGAAAAGGTTATTATGGGTAGGAATCGCATCTCCTGCGATTATTAAAGTTCTTCTCTTACATACAACCACAGAAATATGATCAGATGTATGACCAGGAGTTGGAAGAATGTATATTCCCTTAGGTAATACATCTTGGGAAAGGTTTGAATTCTCCCATGTCAACAATAGAGCATTCTTGAATAAGTGGTTATTCCCTGTATGATCCAGGTGGTTATGGGTATTGATAACTACGTTTATTTCTAGAGGAGTTAGATTAAACCTGGACAAGGATCTCTGTATTCTGTATGCATCAGAAAAGTTGCCTGTATCCACAAGGATCAGAGTATCCTCTTCCTCTATCAGAGTCACAGTGCTTGAAGCATGAATGATGGAATCTTCATAACGGCAAATATTCCCCTCTTTCAAAATGGTTATCATGACAGTTAATTAGGAAAGATTTTAAGATAAATATTTCCCGGTAATCGAGTATGGATTCCAGAGGGATCGTAGAATCTCAATTCAGATTGATGGTGTACATAATCCTGGTAGCTGTATTCATCAGTATAGCCATTAAAGGAACGTATGATATAGAAAAAGCTCATGGAAAAACTGTGGTTGAACGAGAACTGGATCAGTTAATGGAATACCTGCGCCTCTTTTCTGAAATGCCTGATAAAAGAATATTCGAAAAAAGAGTACAACTTCCCAAAGATGTTTCCGGAGTTGAGTTCATTCCAGATACTAGAGTTGGAACTCTGGTGGTGATAAATTTTGAAAATGGGGATATATTTAGTAAGTGGTATGATGATGTGTATGTGGTTGCTGGATATGAATCTGAAAACAAGATTGAATATCTTTATCCTTTCAATGGTTTCTTAGTGAGTGGAAGTGACTCCTACATCAGGTTTTCTGTAAGAGAGTCGACCTATCACGGAATAAATGTTATTGCAGTAGATGTTAATAATACTGGAGACTTCAGAATCAGGATAACCGGTTTAGAAGTGGATAACAGTTCGAACAGTGATGGGGTAGTGTATCTAACTCTTCTTTCTCCCGACAGAGTTGAGATTGCCGGGCTTGAGGCGAGAATCTATATCAACGGAGTTGAGTATCCGTTTCCCATATCATCTCTAAGGGCCAGAGAATTCGACTTCACCAATCATTTAGGATATCAGTACATAGGTGGAAATGGATTTTCAGGGGATTACTGGGAAGAAGGAGAAATTGGATATATAAACTTAAAGAATGGTGTGCTCAAGGAGAAAGATCATCTGACAGTCGTTATACTTAAGAATGGAAAATTTGCTGGAGCTGCCAGCATTTAAATTCATTTGATGGATTAGTAGGCCATTTATCAATACTATTAAATAGCAATCATAACAATCCTGGTTCAATGGACGGAGATTCCAGATATCTCAAATATTCCATCATCATTTTATCCATTGTGGGGTTGGTATTGCTTTTAGCTGGTATTTTTGTTCTGGAAGATGTGGTCATTAACGCTCCAGAAAGGATAGAGTTGATGAAATCCACTCTTCAGGATTACGGCATTCTTGGATTGTTCATAGCCGCTTTTCTGGGCGGGACAATTCTACCCATGGGTGTTCCAGCTCTTGTAGCTTATGCTACTGGATTCGGCATGCAACCATTGCTGGTCTCTTTTATAGCTTCCATAGGCTTTACTTTAGGTGTTACTATCAATTATTATCTTTCGAAAATATACGGTAGAACATATATATCAAAACGTATAGGGCCTGAAAAAATGGACCAGATGGTGCGATGGTGGGGTAGATATGGTGCATTAACATATGTAATCTTTGGCTTAGTTCCCGGACTTCCAGTAGATTTACTAGCATTTATCTGTGGATTTTTTGAGATGCCCCTCTCAACTTTCTGGGCGATTAGCTTCTCCACTAGAATGGTCCAATTCACTCTGTTCGCCTATATGGGGTCTTTTTTTGGGAAAGTGATTGGCATCATTTGAGAGTTATGATTTGAGGAGATAAGCTCTCATCTATCAGAGCGAGGGTTCGGGTTCCAGTCAGGTAACCACACAATTCACCAGGGTTTATAATAACAGGCTCTCCCTCTTCGACAAGGGGTTTGTGAGTGTGGCCGGTTATAATAATGGAATACTCATTGCTATTCTTGAGTGCCTTCAATATAGATGGCTCAGTCCCATGGTACACTACTATCTTCTTTCCCATGAACTCTAACTCAAGTATCTCTTTGAGCTCAACTCCTATTTCAGAGAATTTCTTTTTTAGTCCTTCTTTTTCTCCATCGTTGTTGCCAAATACACAATAAAACGGTGCTTTTAGCTTGGCAAACCTAGGTACTGTGAAAGGAGCTATAAAATCACCAGCGTGAATTACGGCATCTACTTTCAAAGAATTTAGAAATTCTACTGCTGCATCAATGGCATCTATGTTGTCATGAGAGTCGGAAATTATTCCAATGCGTTTCATAGCACTCTCACGCAGGAACGAATTTAGTACCGTAATATATCACTCCATCGTCTCCATCTTCTGAGTATTTCCTGAAAACTGCTCTAACACGCATGCCAATATGCACTTCATTAGGCTCACAGACAATCTGAGAAGTTACTCTTGTCCCTTCGTCAAGATCTATGATGGCCAGTACATACGGTTTTAAATTTTGAAACTGATCTGGTGGAGTTCTTATAATGGTGTAAGTTACTACCGTCCCCTCTCCTTTAAACTGATATTCTTCTATTTCACCTTCTCTCCTGCATTTTGGGCAAAGATACCTTGGAGGGTAGTAATAGGTACCGCAGGTATTACACTTTGTCCCGATAAGGTTGTATCTGTGTTTTATTTTTCTCCAGAATCTTGGCACAGGCATTGTATCACCTCGTCAAAATATGAACAACTGCAGTAGCTCCTGTTCCCCCAACATTATGAGTAAGCCCGACTTCCGCTCCATCTACTTGGCGTTTTCCAGCTTCTCCTCTCAGCTGAGTTACTATCTCTACTACCTGTTTTACCCCAGTAGCACCTACAGGATGCCCACAGGCTTTCAATCCTCCAGATGGATTGACAGGCAGATCACCATCCAGAGCTGTTACACCTTCTCTGATGAGTTTTCCTCCTTCTCCTTTTTTACAGAAACCTAGGTCTTCATAGGCCATAATTTCAGCTATAGTGAAGCAGTCATGGACTTCTGCCACATCCACCTCTTTCGGAGTGATGCCTGCCATTTTGTAAGCTCTTTTTGCAGCAAACACAGTTGAATCCAGAGTTGCAACATCTCTCCTATCGTGGAGGGAGATGGTATCACTTGCTTGACTGGATGCCTTAATGTAAACAGGTGTGTCTGTGTATTTTCGGGCGATTGAACCTGCTGCAAGTATAACTGCAGAAGCACCATCGGTGATAGGGCTGCAATCAAATATTCTGAGAGGATCTGCAACCAGAGATGAATTCAAAACAGTGTCTATAGTAATTCTGTTATTAAACTGGGCTTTTGGATTTAAACTACCATTATAATGATTCTTCACACTTACTTCTGCCAAATCTTCACGAGTTGTTCCAAATTTATTCATGTGATACGTAGCCATCAGGGCGTACAACCCAGGAAATGTAGCTCCCACAAATCCTTCCCATTCTCTATCAGCTGCTGAAGCCAAAACGTCCACTGTAATTTCTGTACCAATATCTGTCATTTTCTCCACTCCAGCAGCTACCACTATGTCGTGCATTCCTGAAGCGATAGAAAGATATGCTTCTCTTACAGCTAGCCCCCCCGAAGCGCAAGCAGCCTCTACTCTGGTGCTTGGGATATGAGTATCCTTTGAAAAACCTGAATAGTCTACTATGAGAGCTCCGATATGCTCTTGAGAGATGAATCTTCCAGCACTCATATTTCCAACATACATGGCCTCTATTTCCCTTCCTTCAATGCCAGCATCCTGAATTGCCTCCAATCCTGCCTCAATCATGATATCTCTGAAACTTCTTTCCCACATTTCTCCAAACTTGGTTGATCCAACACCTATAACAGCTACTTCCCTCATATTCACACCTTTAGCTTTCTTTTATGCTTAGTGTAGATCCCATAGTCAACATACCGTACATTTTCGATCATATCTCTCAGCTTTGGATTCCTTTCTATAGATTCGATTTCATCTGTTACTATCATGCTAAATGCGTCACTTCCTGCTCCTGAGCCGAATGATGTAAGAAATATCCTTTCCCCGGGTTTTGCCACATCCAGAGTGGCTGCGAGACCAAGCATGGAAGATCCTGAGTAAGTGTTACCGATCCATGGTACCAGCAACCCTGGTTCGATCTGTTCCTTTGTGAATCCAAGGATCTTTGCAACCCTGACTGGAAATTTCCCATTTGGTTGGTGGAATACTGCATAATCATAATCTTTAGGCTCAGTCCCCATTTTCTCCATCAATCCCTTGGATGCAGAGATAATATGTCTGAAATAGGCAGGTTCTCCTGTAAATCTCCCTCCATGTCTGGGATAATCCTGTCCTTCTCTTCTCCAGAAATCAGGGGTGTCCGAGGTGAATGAAAAGGTGTCTTCGATCTCAGTGATGATATTCTCACCCCCTATAATAAAAGCAGCACCTCCAGCAGCAGCAGTGTACTCAAGGGCATCTCCAGGAGCACCCTGAGAAACATCAGCTCCAATAGCGAGTCCGAATTTGATCATTCCAGATTTTACTAGGCCCATACATACTTGGATAGCTGCTGTCCCAGCTTTACATGCAAATTCAAAGTCTGATACGGTAAGAGTATTTCCCGCATTTATGGCTGCAGCGATAATTGTACCTGAGGGTTTGACAATATATGGATGGCTCTCAGAACCAACGTAGATAGCACCAATATCGCGAGGATCTAGGTTATCTCTCCTTTTAAGGGCAAGTCTTGCTGCTTCAACTGCTATAGTGACTGTGTCTTCATCCATATCAGGTACGGATTTCTGAAAAATGTTAAGCCCTTTTTTTATTGATTCTGCATCATCTCCCCATACTTTCGCTATTTCTTCGACTTTTATTCTGTATTTTGGAACATACGCGCCATAAGATATAATTCCCACTTTCTCACTCATACAGCATCACTCCTTAGTTTTTCTATAAGCTGTTTAATTGGTAGGTTTGAGCATATCAAAGGGATTCGCTCAATCTCAGAAATTTTTACTGCTATCCTGTCGATATCTTCTTTTTTTATGCCATGGAGGACAACTGCAGCAGGTTTAAGGCTGGCAACTCTTACGGCTACCATAGGAGAGCGACCTGTTGATACTTGAGTGAACATCAGAGCTCTCTCACTATTCCAGCCATACAGTTTATAAAAATCAAAAGAGTTCAGTTCTAGGATTGCTCTGAGACTATCTATGATGGTATGACCATTCAGCATGCGATTGTAATACGTAATCAGGTTACCTTCGATCAGTTCAGCAAATTCTGATACATGAAGGGGCTTATCGTATTCTCTCATGTCTATAATGACATTAAGGTTAAACCCACCCTCTAGCATATCTTGGTAGGATTTTAAGACAGTATATCCTTTTTTACTGTCTAGTTCAACCAGAGCAGACACAAGTTTCTTGACCAGATGGATTCCAGGAGACCTTCTCCGACCGCTTTCATAATCACTTATGACTGAAGGAGATATGCGTATAAAAGCTGAAAGTTCGGATTGAGACACACCAAAAGTCTCCCTCCATTTTCGAATAGTCTCTCCGGGATTATCGGAAAGGGCTATTTCCCCGGCAATTTTCTCGCATAATCTGACTTTCAGGTCATCAAGCCCATGCATGGTAGATAATGATAGTTCATCTTTTATAAATTTAACGAAACACAATTCGACATAAAACGAATAACTAAGATTTTCGCTCTCTACGTTTTCCAAAAACAGATGGGAGGTGGATAATATAGGTCCCATCTTCTTTTAAAGCGACGATTATCTCATCCCTCGTAAGCAGAGCCTCAAGATTTAGTTCGTACTGTCCTGGAGATAGTATTTTAACACTCTCAATCTTTTTCTCTTTCTCAATGCTACTGATGATCTCCTGTTTGGACTCGTCCAGGACTATCTCTTCCTTTTTATCTACATCTGGCCGGATGTACAGAAATTTATTCCATCCGCATTCAGGGCATCCAGAAAGGATTACAGGATCGCCATCTCTAAAGATCTTTTCACATCGGGTACACTTATGGGGCATTTCAATTACCTGCAGATATTAGAGCTGAAATCAGATCTTCTTCTTTTTTAATGGTCTTAAGCTGATTTGCCGGCCCAATCATAGTAAGCCGTCCTTCAAATGGGGATCTTCCAAACAAGCGATCAAGCAATCCAGGTTTTTGTCTCTCTCTCATATAGCTCTCAATTTCGATGCCAACAAATTCTTCCTGATCAATTTCGAGCATGGTCATCTCGATCAGTTTAGCCTGCTCTTCGGGAGTTAATCCCTTTTCAAGGACCACTATAACTCCATTCTTAACCTGATCTAGTATCATCCGTATTTTTTCCATCGATGTCATCTTTTCCAGCCTCTCCTTTGAAATCAAGTCAACCTGTACTCCTGACATAGTATCACCCGAAATGCTTAGCTATAGCCTTGTACAGGCTGTCGATGTTGAGACCTTCAAGAGCTGATATTGGGATAACAGGATGTTGAGGAAAAGCACTCTTGATTCTTGCAGGGGAGGCGTATGGAAGATCGATTTTATTGGCTACAATTAGTAGAGGAAGCCCTCTAGCCTCCATGTTTCCAATAACGGTCACATTTACCTGTGTGAATGGATCTTCACAGGCATCCATGACAAGGAGGACCCCATCCAGATCATCAAGCCATTTTATGGCTTCTATAACTCCTTCAGTAGCTTCTTTAGCCCTTCTTTTTGCTTCATCTTCATCAAGACCATATTCCATAAAATCATGAAAATCGATTTTTGTCGCAAGTCCTGGAGTATCTACTATATCTATGGTCACTGAAGTACCATCAACCTCTATTGTTATCCCTTCTCTAAGGCGAGCCCTTCGAGTTTCATGAGGGATATGAGAAGAGGCCCCAATGATATCTCCTGTCCAATCCCTTAATATACGATTGGCCAGAGTAGTTTTACCGGCATTGGGTGGACCGTAGATCCCTATCCGCATCTTACTTTTTTTGAAAATTTTTCTGAACCATGTAGCAAATTTTTTCCTGATTTTTAGCATGAGTCCCATCTGTCTCCCTCTTCTGTCCCTGTATGGTCAAACTTATATTATAGTCTTTAATTTAAGCTTTTGGGTTTGATAGTCTTTACAATTCTCTAAGGATATAATAGAAACTCTAATGATATTTTCTCCAATCGATGGTTTTATATTGTACGGAATCCCACTAATTGATGTTGCAGGGTGATCGTAAATGGAAGCAGACCTTCCAGTGAAAGAAATTATGACAAGGGATGTTGTGGTTGGATCCGAATATGAGACTCTTTTCGATGCTGCCACGAAAATGGTAGAGAAAGAAGTGGGGAGCATTGTGGTAGTTCAGGATGATAAACCCGTTGGAATAGTGACGGAAAGAGATATACTTGAAAAGGTCGTAGCAAAGAATTTGAAATCGAAGGAAGTATATTTGAAAGATGTGATGTCTACCCCAGTTTTTTCCATTTCTCCCAATATTAGCGTTCGAGTTGCTGCTGATCAAATGGTTAGGAGGAATATACGAAGATTGCCTGTTGTCGAGAATGGACGCCTTGTAGGGATTGTCACAGATACAGACCTAATCTCTGTTTCTTTGGATCTAAATGAAGTGTTATATGCTGTCATCGGTCCTCAAGAAGAAGGGATCTCTTCTGAGGGTCTCCAAGGTCTATGTGATAAATGTGGTCAGCTTGTGGAAGAGCTGTTTGAAGTAGAAGGGATGCTCCTCTGTGGTAGCTGTGCAGATAACTTTCAATAATCCCCGGGTGACAATTTTGAGAGTTAAAGATATCATGAACCGGGATACTGTATACGTAAGAAAAGGCGAATTCCTGACAAGAGTCAGAAGCATAATGAGAGAGAGTGGCTACAGAACCATACCTGTAGTGGATGAGAAAGGGAAACTGCTGGGAGTGGTTAAAGAAAGAGATGTGGTGAAGGTAATTGATTCTAAATCTGATGTCACTGTTGATGGGTTCATAGAGGAGACCCTTTCGGTTTCACCGGAAATGGATTTAGTGACAGTGGCTGAAATAATGATAAGATCTGAAGTCGGTCGTTTACCAGTGGTTGATAATGGAAAGGTTATTGGGATGATCAGTATCGTAGACATATTTAAACATGTTAATCCGGATAGAAACATTAGAGTCCCAGTAAGAGATGTAATGACGGAAAGAGTAGTCGTGTGTAGTAAAGATGATCGAATTTCAAAAGTTCTGGCATATATGAGGGATTTTGAATTTTCTGCAATACCTGTGGTAGATGGATCTAAAAATCTTGTTGGTATTGTCACCCGAGCTGACATCATCAGAAAGAAAGCTATACCTAATGCTAAGGTAGAAAAATTCATGACGAGGGATGTTATTACGGTAGATAAGAATACATCAGTTTCTGAAGCCTATAGAATAATGCTGGAGAAGGATATTGGCAGATTGCCTGTGGTAGAAAATGGTAAACTAGTTGGAATCGTGGACAGATATGATATTTTAGGTTGTGTAATCGGAGGGATGTAATGAAACGTGTGGCGAATGTTAAGAGGGAAAGTATCGATCATGTGAAAGGCCGTCTCGACAGAGGACCAAGAGAGTTTAAAACACGAATAAGAAAGGATGAGGGAACCATAATGGAAATAGCCAACACAAAAGTAGTGGTCATGCCCCCAACTACTACTATCATGAGTCTCGTAAAGACCATGGTTCAGTATGGCTATCGGAGGATTCCTGTGGCAGATCCAGGAACCAATAGGATTCAGGGAATAGTGACCAGTGTAGACATTATTGACTTTCTGGGTGGAGGAGATAAACATAAACTTGTTGAAGAAAAATATGACAATAATCTGCTTATTGCCATTAATGAAGAAGTTAAAGAAATCATGGAAAAAGATGTGGTAGTGGCTCATTTTGATGATGATATAGAGGATGTTCTGTATGTAATGTTAGAACACGGACTCGGAGGCATCCCTGTTGTAGATGATGAGGATTGTGTGATGGGTATTGTTGCTGAAAGGGATTTCATGAGATATGTGGTTGAATTGAATGTGGATGGTCTTGTTCAGGATTATATGACCAGAGATGTCATGGCAGTAGAACCGAAAATCTCTATTGAGAAGGCTTCAGAGACCATGGTTAAAAATGGATTTAGAAGACTACCTGTGATAAAAGAAGGTATTCTGATAGGCATTATTACGGCAACCGATATTGTTAGATATCTAGGTAGTGGGGAAGTCTTTGGTAAACTAATTACAGGGAATGTTCATGAGGCTTTTAGCTGTCCCATCAAAAACATAATGACGCGGAATGTACTGTCAGTAAGTCCAGATGAGTCGGTTGGAATTGTGGCACGATTGATGGTGGAAAAGCGAGTTGGTGGTTTTCCTGTTATTTCTGATGGAGAACTGCATGGTATCATCACAGAAAGAGACTTATTGAAAACCCTTGTGTAGGTGAAAGCATGAAAGTCAAGGACTATATGAATACACCTGTTTATGCAGTAAGCCCAAGAGATTCTGTTGCGACTGCAAGAAATCTACTCATACGATATAAAATAGGTCGGCTGGTGGTAATGGATGAGAGTGGGGATCTGAGAGGCATTTTATCTAAATCAGACCTATCCAACAGACTGTATAAAGCTAATCCAACCTGGAAAAACAGACCACTTAATAACGTACCTGTCCAGGTGGTTATGTCACGAGATCCGGTCACCATCTCTCCAGAGATTGAAATCGATAAAGCTGCCAGATTGATGGTAGAGAATGATATTGGGAGTCTTCCTGTGNTCAGTGACAAGGGAGTTATGGGCATCATTACCAAGACAGATATTGTTAAGTATTTCTTCGATCATGGAAAGGATTTAGAGATCAATGAAATAGTAGATGAGATAATAACTGTTCACAAGTACCATTCTATTTTTCATGTTATCGAACAGATGGTAGAAATGGATGCTCACCGTGTAGTAGTGGTGGACGATGATCAGACTCCTCTCGGTATAATCACCCACTCTGATCTTGCTTTCACCAGTGCTTTTGAGACAGGAGGAGATAGGAAGGTTGAGCTTGAGCGCAGGAAAGGAGATGTTACTGTCAGGAGCGTGAAAAAATTCTTCCTTGTAGCCGGAGATCTGATGTCTCAGCCTCTTATTACGGTTCCAATGGATACCACATTAAAGGAAGCGGCAAAGGTTATACTGGATAAAAGAATAGATGCTGTGATAATTCTGGATGATTCGAACTTGGCAGGGCAGATTTCTAAATTTGATATTGTAAAACTGGTTGCGGAGGGTGAAGTATGAAAGTTATTGCGGATATTATGAGTACTCCTACTACGGTGAATAAATCAGATTCTCTGACCCATGCTATGGAGATTATGGAAAAGCGGAACGTCAGACGATTGCTTGTGGTATATGACGAGGATGTGGTTGGTGTTCTTACACTGAGAGGGATTATGAAGGTGTTTGGATCAAGAAAAACTGCCATGGTTACTGCATCTACCCTGAGAGTCTCCACTGCAATGAGTGAAAAAATAGTCAAAGTTCATCCGGACATGGTATTACAGGATGCTCTTCCTCTCCTTTATAGATCTGGCGCTCTTGTGGTTGCAGATTCCGAGATAAAAGGCTGGGTAACTCCCAAAGAAATTCTGAAGCTAAATATGCCTGAAAAATATGCTGCTCAGGTAATGCGAGATCCGATAACCGCATCTCCAGGGGAAAGGGTGGTTCATATCAGGAGAATAATGCTGGAGAAGGATATTGGCAGATTGCCTGTGGTGGAAAATCTTCAGCTGGTTGGTATCATATCAGAAAAGGACATTGTCGATGCAATGAAAACCTACAAAGAACTGGAGAACTGGGGTAGATCAAATAGGATACGCTCCCTTCTGGTTGGGGATATAATGAAGCGGGATGTTGTCTCTGTGTATGATGACTCCTCTCTCGGAGAAGTGGTCGATGTGATGGTCCGGGAGGATATTGGTGGGACTCCAGTCCTGAACCATTCTGAAGAACTGGTTGGTATGATTTCCAGAAGAGATATTGTGAAAGCCATGATTTCATGATAGACGATTTACCTGTGCTATCCGGTGCTCTTGGACTCTCTGAAAGAAAGATCCGGGAGTTAAACAAGAGAAACATTCTTGTAGATTCATTTATAGAAGAAGATGAGTTCTATTCAGGGCTCAGGAGACTTTATAGATTCGATAAAGATTCATCCAGTTTTGAGAAAGGAACGGTGATTGCAATAACAGAGATCGGAACAGAAGTAGCCAGAGGATTTCCAAAAATAAGACGGGCAATGATGCTCAAACCGGCTTTAAAAAAGCATTTCTCAAAAAAAGTGATAGTAGAAGAAAAGATGAATGGATATAATACGAGAATTGTTTCTTTCAACAAGAACATGTATGCCCTCACCAGAGGGGGTTTTATCTGTCCTTATACCACTGAAGTTGCAAGGGACAGAATTAACGAGAGTTTTTTTAAAGATTATTCTGATTATCAACTCTGTACAGAGGCTGTGGGACCAGATAACCCTTATGTACCGAAAGAAATCTATGGAGTACACTCTCTTGAATTTTTTGTATTCGACATAATGGAGAAGAATACTGGAAAGTTAATGAGCTACAGAGAAAAGGAGAGAATTGCAGAAGAGTATGGTCTTTCCACTGTTCACAATTTTGGGGAATTCTCTGTTGATGAAGGGGACTCTATTTTAGAAATCGTTAAAAAACTTGGAAAAGAAGGGAGGGAGGGAGTGGTTATAAAGGACCCAGAGGCGCGAAAACCGCCCATAAAGTATACCTCTTCTGAGAGTAATTGTGCTGATCTCCACTACGCTTTTACATTTTTCAATGATTATGGTCAGAGTTTTGTGTTCTCCAGGGTTGTCAGAGAAGCTTTTCAGAGCGTTGAAATGCAAGAAACAGAGGATCAGATAAGGGAGCGATGTTTACGAGTTGGAGAGAGTATAATACGTCCAATGGTGGAGTCTATATACCTGAAAAAGCAAGGTGAAAGAATTGCTGAACAATCAACCCTTCAGGTGAAATCTTTGAAAACCCTTGACCTATTTGAACGATATCTGAGACGAATGGGAGTAAGAGCTATTTTTTCTAGACCTGAAAGGTGGGAAAAAGGGTTTAAGGTAAAAATAGAAAAAGTAATGTGGAGTACGGATGATAAAATTGGCAGTATTCTTTCTGGAGATTTATGGTAAGTATATATTATCAAATGATAGACCACAGATGAAGATAAATTACTTTTTTGATTATTTAGGGGGAGTGTGACACTCATTTTTGGTAGAAGGACGCAGTATGGAGAAACATCTCAAAAAATTAGTAAAAAAATTTCACATCAAACTGATTGAATTCATTAAAAATAAAAACATAAAAAATAGAATTGATTAAAAAATTTATGAACCCGTTTCAAGAACAGTCCCATCCGCATCTACAAGCCCATAGCCAGAGTAGTTATCGAATCCTGGATCCATTAGATCATCAGCATTGCTTATCAATGCAGTGTATACTGTGTTAAAATCAGGTTTAGTGCCGTTATTGTTCTGTACATATTTTTCAATGTAAAGAGCAACAGTTCCTGTCACATGAGGGGCAGCCATGGACGTCCCGCTGAATGTGGTGTATCCTCCGCCCTTATAGGTCGATAAAATGTCAACTCCTGGAGCTGCCAGATCAATTTCAGAGCCTTCACTACTCCATCCAGGAGTAGAGTCTGCTTGATCAGTGGCAGCCACTGCTATCACGAAATCGTACCTTGCTGGATAGGTAACATCATCTGTATTTGGGTCCCCATCCCCACTGTTACCTGCAGCCGCTATGAGTATTGTTCCATTTGTGTATGCGTCATATAGGGCTTCATACAGGGTGGTTGAGTTATAAGATGAGCCAAAGCTCATAGAGATTACATCCATACCATTCTCTATACACCAATAAACTCCTTCAGCAATGTCACTTACCCATCCGCTACCATCGTTTCCAAGTACTTTAACGGCGTAAAGCTCAACTCCAGGGGATACTCCTACAACTCCAATGTCATTGTTTTGGGCTGCTATGGTCCCCGCAACATGAGTCCCATGTCCATTTTTGTCATCCCAGCGGTCAATTTTTCCTGCCACAAAGTTAACACCACCCGCGATTTTAAGATCAGGATGATCTTTATCGATACCGGTATCCAGAACCGCTACTTTTACTCCGCTACCGTTGTAGTCACTCCATACAATATCTGCATCTATTCTATCTACTCCCCAGGGAACCTCTTGAGCTGGCTGGGAAGGTCGAGGTTTTCCAGGCTTATCAGGTTTCTTATATGGGTTTACTGGATATACCATAAGATTGACTTTAAAGTCCTTTTCAATGTATTCAACCCCTGGATTTTTCTTTAACCTTTTGGCTTCTTCAGGAGTTGCATGTATAACATACAATCCAGATTTAATCTTTTTTACAGTTTCGAGTCCTTGTGGATTGTCATTTTTTAGTTTTATTATGTATCTTTCCTTCGCTGAATGAGCCGAGGCTGTAGAAAACAGAACCATTAAAATGAGAATACTAACAATTACTTTTTTCACACGTCTTCACCTCACTTAATTAACCCGATTTAACTAATATTCATGATTATGCCTGTATTTAAAGTTAATCACACAAGTACATGATGGGATAAAATTGATTATTTCAATTCTGCTTCAAAATTATTTAGGCAAATGAGCGAGTTGTACAGATGGATTGAGTAATTGGTTGTCTGGTCAAGAAAAATTTTTAGAGATTATTATAGTTCTGCAAATTTCAGTCTTTTTTGTATTTTCTATTAAAGGGGGACAAAATCATACAGACCTTTTCTGTGTCAATGTTTATGTATATGTGTATGATTACTCTTCTATATGCTGGTTATAGACTGCCACAGTACCTTCTATCCAAAGGAGTTTATAAAAGAGCTGGCAAGAAGGAAACAAGATCCGAGGTTGATAGAAAACGAGTCTGGTAGACGTATCATAGTTGAAGGTAGTGTATTCTATTCTCATGTTATCGAGCCTCAGCACAGTAGCCCTGAAGCAAGGATAAAAGATTTGGACAAATATGGAATTGACATACAGATACTATCTCCTTCAGCTCCAGGATATGATCGCTTTGAGCCAGAGGTAGGAATAAAGCTATCAAAAGTGCATAATGATGAAGTATCTACCATCTGTGAGAGATATCCTGATAGGTTTCTTGCTTCAGCAGCGTTACCATTGCAAGATGTAGATGCTGCAATTGATGAGCTAAAGAGGGCAATTGAAGATCTTGGTCTGCATGGAGTGTGTTTTTACAGTAACAATGCCGGTAAGCTTATGGATGATCCTGTGTTTTATCCACTGTATGAAAGAATTGAGAAATACGGTATTCCTATATTTCTCCATCCTAATGCACCATTAACAATTGATCTCATGCAGAGGGTAAAAATTCCCCCACCAATTCTTGGATTTACTTTCGACACTACCATGACCTTGGTAAGCTTGGCTTACAGTGGAGTGCTGGAGAAGTTCAATCTTAAGATCATATCTCCCCATACAGGCGGTACAGTCCCTTTTCTAATGCACAGGTTCGACAGTTCATACAATGCTTTCAAAAGCATTACAGGATGGGAATTAAAAAATAGGCCCAGTGAGTTGTTAAAAAATCTATACTATGATACATGTAGTTTTTACCCTCCAGCCCTGATGTGTACTTATGAGGCTGTAGGGGGCGATCATCTGCTGATGGGCACAGATTATCCTCATCTGATAGGTGGAATAGATCGATCCGTTCAGATCATAGAGAGTCTTTCTATTCCGGAATCAGATAAAGAGGGTATCTTGGGATTGAACGCGGCGAGGATATATAAATTGAGGTTGTAATAGTATATCGTCAGTTCATAATGGATGAATTGTCAAGCTAATGCTTTACATGGTATTAGGGATATGTCACGAAGCATAATGTTAGTGGAGTATCTATATCTGGCATATCTTTTTTCTATCATGTTCAAGAGAAACTAAATGAATAAATTCAAAATCATGGATACTGTTTATAGAAAAACTTTAATATGTGTTGTATGTTGTTTTATCCGGAGGTCAGTTTATGGCAGAAGACAACGTGATATTCGTGGGAAACAAACCTATAATGAACTACGTGCTGGCTGCTGTGACGCAGTTTAACGATGGGGCAAAAGAGGTCATTATAAAGGCCCGTGGTAGGGCCATTTCGAGAGCAGTAGACACAGCTGAAGTAGTGAGAAACAGGTTTTTACCTGACGTACAGGTGAAAGGAATAGAGATTGGTACTGAAGAATTGCAGGGGGATAAAGGAGAGAACGTGAACGTCTCTTCTATTGAGATTTTCCTTGAAAAACCCTGAATGGGTAGTCTTTTCTTTTACTTTTATTTTTATACCAAGGAAGATACTATCGATGAGGAAACCCCATATTGGGAATCTCAATTTTTCAGGTCTTGGTAATACCTTTGGTGATAGGTAGATTAAATGCAGAGACTATCTCATTGATGTTTATGTATTGTTTCTGTGTATATTTATTTGTATATAATATAATATTTGGATAATGTCAGAAGTAGAAGTTCTCAAAATATATATAATGAAAAGGCACATAGTTAATAGTAGTGAAAAATCATGTCAGAAGAGTTTCCTAAACTTCGGGTAGCAGCTGTGCAAGCAGCACCAGTTTTTTTGAGTTTGGAGGAGACTATAGAGAAGGCTTGCGATTATATCAGGGATGCTGGTAAAAATAATGCTGACTTAATATCCTTTGGAGAATCATTCATTCCTGGCTATCCATGGTTCATCTGGATGGGTGACCCTTCTTGGTGGATGAAATTTTATTTAGAGATGTTCAAAAACTCTATTGTAATTCCCAGTTCTGCGACAGACGCTTTATGTGATGCTGCAAAGGACGCGAACACATATGTTATGATGGGAGCGACTTCCAAGTTTGGAAATTCTTTGTATTGCACCCAGATTTTCATAAGCAAAGAAGGTAAAATTCTGGGAATACACAGAAAAGTAAAACCTACTCATTTAGAGCGTGCTGTCTGGGGAGAGGGACCTGGAGATGAGTTACAGGTTTACGATACAGAGATAGGTAGGATTGGAGGTCTTAACTGCTGGGAGAATATGATGCCGTTGATTCGCTACGTTATGTATTCGCTAGGTGAACAGATTCATGTAGCATCATGGCCTGCATTTTCCATGCAACACATTGGGAGACTGTTTCAAGAGGATCCAAATGTCACAGCAACTCGCCATTTAGCAGTTGAAGGTGGTCTTTTTGTGTTGAATACTTCCCAAGTAATAGGCCAAGATTGTGTTGAGATACTATGTGATACTGATGAAAGAAATAAAATGCTTAAACCAGGAGGAGGTTGGACTGAAATAATAGCCCCAGATGGATCAGTAATAGCAGGTCCCCTCAAAGGTCAAGAAGAAGGGATTATATATGCTGACATTGATTTGAGCATTCTTCCGATAGTTAAGGACGCATTTGATCCAGTAGGGCATTACACGAGACCAGATATTATACAAGCAGTGATAAACTTAAGAAGTTTTAAGCCGTTTACTATCAGTTTCCCATCGGAAGAGGAAGTTAAGAAATCAGCATTAGACGTAACTACAAAATTCGAAAACCTCTTATCAGACATTGAGGAATTAAAAAGGAGTATCAATGAGCTTAAAAGAAAAAAGTAGTGTATCATGAAGTAAACTAAAACTCCTCCACATTTTTTTAATTGAACAAATACAGATTCTATCTGCGTCAATCTATAAGTATATGTGGATAGCTAATCTCATATATGAAAGTCGATTTTGAAGCGCATTTTTATACCAGAAGTTACCTGAAAGCATTGCTCGAGAGAGACTTACCACCAAAATTTGAGTATGATTCTCGAGGAAGAATCGTCCTCGTATATCCAGAAGGATTCAGGATGGCGAGATATGTAGATCGATTTATTGATTTTGATGCAAGAGTAGATGATATGGATAGGGCTGGGGTTAATGTACAGATTCTTTCTATTGCCCGTCCAGGGACAGACAGATTTGATAGTAAGTATGGATTGAAACTGGCAATGGAAATAAATGATGCTATTGCTAGGATCTCAGAAAAATATGAAGATCGATTTTTAGGGTTGGCTAGTCTGCCCAAAGATCCTGAGATGGCTGTAGAAGAGATGGAGAGGGCCATTAAAGACCTTGGAATAGTAGGAATAAACCTCCATTCCAACATAGATGGAAAGCCCTTAGACGCTCTGGAATTTTTGCCAATTTATGAAAAAGCAGAGCAGATGAGAATCCCTGTTTTCATCCATCCTACATTACCAGTAGTTTCAGAAGCTGTAAAAGATTATGGACTGTGGGGCGCTGCTCTTGGGTATACTTTTGATGGTGCTCTGGCTGCTCTTAGATTAATTCTGAGCGGTGTACTTGATACATATCCATCACTGAAAGTTGTGCTACCTCATCTTGGCGAAACCCTACCATATCTGTTTAAAAGGATTGATTCAGCCGGATCTACAATCCGAAAAAAAGGTCCTGCTTCTGCTAGACTTGGAGGAGGTTTAGAACCAAAAAATTCAATGCTTCCCAGTCAGTACTTGCTGAGAAACTTTTATGTGGATTCAGCTGGAATTCTGCATTCTCATGCTTTTATCTGTGCTTATAATACTCTTGGCGCTGAAAGAATTCTGTTTGCCACGGATTATCCTTTTGAAGATATGGAAGAAGCATCACAGTTTATTGAAAATCTTGAGATTCCAGAGAAAGATAAAAAGAAAATTTTTTACAGGAATTTCGAAAATCTGACAGGGAAAAAACTGCATTAGCCTTTAAGTTCTCTCTCATCAACCTGTATGTATTCTTCGATGCAATCCAATGCTTTTTTTATATTTTTCATCTCTGTTGCGAAAGATATCCTGATAAATCCTTCTCCATTGGATCCGAAATAAGACCCTGGGACAGTCACCACTCCATGTTTTTCAAGGAGTCCATATGAGAATTCTTCGCTTGTACCATATTTTGATATGTTTGGAAAAGCATAAAATGTCCCTGATGGTTCTATACAAGATATACCTAGTTTATTCAGACCATTGATGAGGATGTCACGCCTCTTTCGATACTCCTTAATCATATTCTCTACGTATTTCTCAGCTTCCAGAATAGCAGCTATGGCAGCTTTTTGAGAGATGGAGGCTGGATTTGACACCGTGTACAGATGAGCTTTTTTGAGCTGACTCACTATATTGTTATCTCCACACAAATATCCTATCCTCCATCCCGTCATAGCATAGGTTTTGGAAAAAGAGCTAATGAGCAGAAGTCTATCCCGGACATCATCGAATTCTGAAAGAGAAGCGAAATTATTATCGAATACAATTGAGTCATATACTTCATCCGATATTATTATAATGTTTTCAGAGAATAGGATATCAATCAACTCTTTAAGTTTCCTCCGATCTACTACAGCTCCAGTAGGGTTATGAGGTGAGTTGAGCAATATTGCCTTTGTCTCTTTCGAGATCAGTTCTTTTATTATATCTGGCTCAGGGACAAACCGGTTTGATTCAGAAAGAGGATATCCAACTGGTATCCCCCCGCACATAGCAATCATCTGTTCATATGGTATGTATCCTGGATCTGGAATGAGTATCTCATCTCCCCGCTCAATTAAAGAAAACAATGATATGAACAGAGCTTCTTGAGCTCCTGCTGTGACTATCACCTCTTCTTCAGGGTCGTATTTCTCATTGTATTTTTCGCTAATTAAAGTTCTCAATTCAGAGATCCCATGTGCTGTTGTATAGTGGGTGAACCCCTCGTCGATTGCTCTTTTAGCAGCATCTTTTACAGAAGGTGGAGTATCGAAATCTGGCTCTCCTATAGAGAGGTTTATCACTGATTCCATTTTACTGGCTTTTTCCATTATTTTCCTTATGCCTGAATATTTAACACTCCATAATTCTGGTCTGATCATCATTGCTGTATCATTTCATCCACCTCCACTTAATCATTAGTACAGAGTCCATGCGTATGATTGTAAAGGAGTAGTGAGAAGTAACATGTGCGCACAAGATGCGTATCAACTTTTTAATATATGCGTCAGTTTAATGATGATAAAAATATACAGGGGAAATACTGGAGAGAAAAAATGTTTGAGGATAGGGAATTTAAATCGGATGTTTTGGTCATCGGAGGGGGAATTGCAGGGTGTATGGCTGCAATCCGCGCCAGTGAGCTTGTTAATGATGTGATACTAGTAGAAAAATGTAACACGCAGCGAAGTGGATGTGCTACGACAGGAGTAGATCACGTCTGGACATATATACCCCCTATCCATGGGGAGCAGGGATACACGCTTGAGGACATTGTTGAAGACCATTCCAACGCTTACGGGGGTTTTGTTGACAAAAGAATTCTTCGTATAATCGCTGAGAATAGCTTTGGGAGAATTCTGGAGCTGGAAAAGTATGGCATTGAGATCAGAGATGAAAATGGAGATTTCAGACTCATAAAAAAAATTCACAGAGTTCCAACGTTTCTACATTTTGCCGGGAGAGATTTGAAAGTTAAGCTTACGAAGGAAGTTAGGAAGAGAGGGGTCAAGATTATCAACAGGGTTATGGCAACAGAACTACTGGTTCAGAACGGTAAGGTTGTGGGGGCCATAGGGGTTGGCACCAGAGATGAGATATTTTACACCTTCAAAGCCCCTTCTGTCATTCTTTCAACAGGGGGCGCTTATGGCATGTATCGAAGTCCAACTGGACTGTTAAATAATATGGCATTTCCACCTCATGAGACAGGAGATGGAAGGGCCATGGCTTATCGGGCTGGTGCAGAAATGGTTGGAATGGAATTTACTACTTATCAGATTGGTCCAAAGAATTTTCAGAGGTGTGGTAGAGGTTCTTATGTTCCAGGAGTTCTAGTGAACAGTAGGGGGGAGAAAATCACAGGAAATTTAGAGGAGGATTTGGGTGTTAAGGCCATTGATTCATCAGTAGAAAATCCTAATCTTTTCTTTCAGATACAGGAAAAAGGATCTGGACCTATATATATGGACTGTACTGGCAATTCAAAAGAAGAGATTGAATACATTCAGTGGGCTCTTGAGAATGAAGGTAATTTGGCTCTTTTACGTCATATGGAGAAATCAGGAATATCTTTCAGTGAACATCTCATTGAATTCACAATTTATGAGCCTAAAATAGGACTTGCCAAAGCTGGAATTCTGATCGATGAAAACTGTAGGACATCCATCTCTGGATTGTATGCAGCTGGAGATGAGATTGGCAATGTGCCGAGGGCTGTATCTCCTGGAGCTCTCGTTCTTGGTCACAGAGCAGGAGAGAAAGCAGCTTTATTTTCCAAGGATTCCTCGATAGGAGAATTCACTCCAGAAATTGAAAATTTTATCGATCATACAAGATCGATGTATGAGAAGTTTTTATCAAGAGAAAAGGGGGCTTCATGGACAGAGGCTAAAATAGCCCTTCAGAATATCATGGAGGGCTATTGCGGTAGAATCAGATCTGAGACCATGCTTGAAGCTGGATTGCTGTATCTCAGGAGATTAAGAGATACAGCAGTCAAGGAGTTGAAAGCCAACGATCCTCATGAACTCTCGCGGTGTTTAGGAGTTCTTAATCTTATGGATTGTGGAGAGATGATTATTCTTTCAGCTCTTACCAGAAAAGAGAGCAGATTCGCTCTGGAACATTATCGAGTGGATTATCCGGAAACTAATCCCGAATGGGATTGTTTCCTTGTATTTAGAAAAGAAAAGGAGGGAGTAGTGTTTGAAAAAAGACCATTGGAATTATACAGAGGTGATTAAATGCCTCCTGTAATTGAAAAGGAGATCTGTAATGAATGTCAGATATGCTATACAATTTGTCCAGAAGATGTGTTTTGTGTTGAGAATGGTGAAGTTGTGATAGGATATCCTGATGAATGCTGGCATTGTGGGGCGTGTATGATAGATTGCCCAGTCAGTGCCATAGATCTGTACATACCCCTCCCCATGCGCTTGTATGTGAGAAGAAAAGAAGAAATCAAAACATGAAGAATCTCAGGGCATAGAGTTATGAGAACGGAATATATCATTAACAGATTGATTCAGGTTCTACCGGTGATGCTGGGCATAATCACCTTAGCCTTTGTGATGTTACGGTTAGCTCCGGGAGATCCTATCACCATTTACATGGGTGTTCGAGCTTCTGAGGAAGATTTACAGTATTTGAGACATTTATATGGATTTGATAAACCAATTTACTTACAATATATTGACTATTTGAAGAGAATTGCTGTAGGAGATTTTGGAACATCGATATCCTATCAAAAGCCCGTATTCGATATAATATTAAAAAGACTGCCTGTTACATTATCTCTTGTATTGTATTCTCTGGGTTTTTCAGTTATAGTTGCAATACCAGCCGGAATTTATTCGGCCCTTCATAAGAACAGGATTTCGGACCATATAGTGAGGTTTATCAGTCTTATTGGAGTATCTATTCCTCGATTTTTTACAGCAATTCTTCTTATCTATATGCTCGGTTATTATCTGGAGATTTTACCCATTTCGGGATATGTTCCGTTAAGAGAAGATTTTGTAAAAGGTTCCATGCATCTGATTCTACCAGCTGTAAGCCTTGGGGGTGCTCTTATGGGTTATACTATGAGAGTGATGAGATCAAGCATGCTTGAAGTATTAGGTGAGAATTACATAAAGGCTGCAAGGGCTTTTGGCTTACAGGAAAAAGTTGTAGTTTGGAGATACGCTCTCAGAAACGCCTTATTACCTGTGATAACAATAATAGGCCTTCAGTTCTCGACTTTACTGGGAGGTTCAATCATAATTGAAGAAATATTTGGAATAGAGGGGATCGGTAGGCTCACCTACAGAGCTCTCTTAGCAAGAGATTATCCATTGATTCAGGGAGTTGTCATCTATTATTCTTTTCTCTTCCTCCTGAGTGTGATTATAGTGGATGTATTGTATGCTATTATCGATCCGAGGATTAAATATGAGTGAGAAAATGAGTGTTACAATGTTTAAGAAGCCATGGGTCAAGGATATCAGTATAGAGTTTCGATCCAATATTCCAGCACTTTTTGGCCTCTTTTTAATCTTTCTTTTGTTTTTTAGTGCGATATTTGTTACCATAGACTCAACTTTTTTTGATCGGAAAATAATTTCCACTCTAATTGCAGATCCCCTTGAAATGACTCCGGATACATATCAACCTCCATCCAAAGACCACTGGTTTGGAACCGATGAATTTGGTAGAGATATTTTGGCGAGAGTAATCTATGGATCTCAGACTGCAGTTATAGTAGGAATAAGTTCTGTAGGTTTCAGTTTCGTATTTGGGGTTCTTATTGGTGCCATCGCTGGTTTCTATGGGGGCAAAGTAGATCATGTATTGATGAGGATGGTGGAAGTTCTGTACTCGATTCCTGCTCTTGCTTTTGCTCTGTTTATTGTGGCCATTTTTGGGGCCAATATTCAAAATGTGGTAATAGCTGTGGGAATAATTAACATGCCTAAGTTCGCTAGAGTCATTCGGAGTGAAGTCCTCTCGATAAAAGAGAGGGAGTTTGTGATGGCAGCGAGGGCTCTCGGCCTGAAAAATTCCAGAATTATAATGGATCACGTTATCCCAAATGCTATAACATCTGCTCTGGTTGTGGCAACCCTATCGATTGGTACTGCTATACTTGATGTGGCTGCACTGAGCTTTCTTGGATTTGGAGTCCAACCACCTACGATCTCATGGGGTCTTATGCTTAGCAGTGGTAGAGAAGCCCTATTTATTGATCCCTATCTAGCCTTTTTCCCAGGTCTTGCCATATTTCTCACTGCTATGTCTTTTAATCTGGTGGGTGATGCTGTTAGAGATGCTTTTGATCCAAAACTTAAAACAAGGTGGAATCGATGACAGATCCTCTTTTATCTGTGGAGAATTTAAGAACTTATTTTTATACGCCATACGGTGTTGTAAAAGCTGTCAATGGGGTTAATTTTGAATTGGAATCTGGAAAGGCTTTGGGTATTATAGGAGAATCTGGATCAGGTAAGACTGTTACCGGTCTTTCCATAATGAGGCTCATATTCCCCCCAGGAAAGATACTCAAAGGCAGTCGTATTATGTTCCAAGGAGAGGACCTTCTGTTAAAGCCTGAAAATGAAATGAGAAGTGTCAGGGGTAATAGAATCTCCATGGTGTTTCAGGATCCTATGACTTCCCTGAATCCTGTTTTTACCATTGGAGAACAATTAACCAGAGTGATTCAAACTCATCAGGATTTGACAAAAAAAGAAGCGATAGAAAAAGCTATTACATTGCTGAAAGAGGTGGGAATCTCTGATCCTGAAAAGCGGATAAAAAATTACCCCCATCAGTTTAGTGGAGGAATGAGGCAAAGAGTTTTGATAGCAATGGCCATTTCTTGTCACCCCAATCTCATTATAGCAGATGAGCCCACTACAGCTTTAGATGTAACAACTCAGGCGAAAATAATAGAACTCCTCAAAGACCTTCAACGCAAAATTGGAACGTCTCTGATTTTCATTACTCACGATCTGGCTCTCATCAGTGAAATTGTCTCTGAAGTGATTGTCATGTATTGTGGGATGATTCTGGAACGGGGAGAAGTTGATGAGCTTTTATCTGAGCCACTTCATCCGTATACCGAAGGTCTCCTCCACTCTCTGCCTGATGTGAATATAAAAGGAGATCTACAACCTATAGAGGGAACAATTCCATCCCCTATAAATCCCCCGTCAGGTTGCAAGTTCCATCCAAGATGCAAGCATGCCACTGTTGAGTGTAGAGAAGATGTGCCTGAATTTAAAAAAATTAGATCAGATCGGTATGTTTCATGCATCCTGTACTGATTAGTAATCAAAGGAGTGCAAACTATGGGAGAAACATTGATAGACGTTGAAGATCTGAAAAAGTATTTCATTAGCTCAAACTTTGCATCTCGTCTTACTGGGAGAGAAGAGGCATTAAGGGCCGTTGATGGAGTATCTTTTGATATATACCGAGGAGAGACTTTTGGTCTTGTAGGGGAAACAGGTTGTGGTAAATCAACACTTGGGCGTACCATAATCCGCTTGTATGAACCGACGGATGGAAAAATCTACTTTAAAAATACGGAAATAACCAGTATAAAAGGATCATCGTTAAGGAAATTGAGAAAAGATATGCAGATTGTATTTCAGGATCCTCTCTCCTCCCTTAATCCAAAAAAAAGGATCATGGAAATTTTATGGGAACCTCTCAGACTTCATAATATCTGTTCCGAACATGAGAAAGAGAGAAAGATTTTTGAATTGCTTGAGCTAGTTGGATTATCGAAAGCGGATAGACATAAATACCCACACGAGCTCAGCGGTGGGATGCTTCAAAGGGTGAATATCGCAAGAGCTCTTGCAGTAGACCCTGATTTCATTGTACTGGATGAACCAACCAGTGCTCTGGATGTAAGCATCCAGGCTCAAATTCTCAATCTTCTGAGAAAACTTCAGAATGAATTTAGATTGACTTATCTGTTCATTTCTCACGATCTTGGGATAATTCATAACATGTGTGATAGGATTGCAGTCATGTATTTAGGTAGAATTGTGGAGGTTGGAGATTGGAAAGTTTTTGAAAATCCTATGCACCCATACACAAAGGCTTTACTTTCCTGTGTACCTTCTATTCGAAAAGAAAGCAGGAAAAATAAAATTCTGTTGAAAGGAGCTGTTCCAAGTCCGGTAAATATACCTTCCGGTTGCAGGTTCCATCCAAGATGCTTTTTAAAAGAAGATATTTGTTCAGAAATCGAACCTGACTTGAAAGAAGTTAAAAAAGATAGATATGTTGCCTGTCATCTATACCAGTAAGTATTGTATTTTTTGTACAATATATGCTATTCCATAGAGGGATTAGAGATGTTTTTTCGTACTAAACTTCTATGATGTCTCATCAAGTACATTTAAAAAGGGAAAATGGGATATTTTCGCCTTAATATTTTGTAACTATCTTGTAATAGTCATTTATTGAGTAAACAACCATACATATTTTACGAGAAGAAGGGATGTCACTCCTGCGAAAAGTGCCACTACAAGTCCCCCTATAAACGCTTTTGGTCCTATGCTGATTATATCCTTCAGTTTTACCTTAAATCCGATTCCAGCAAAAGACCAAGCTAGGACGAAGAGTATGGGAGGTTTAAGGAATTTTTTCATAAAATCAACCCATATCCCTCCAAACGATATTTCAAAACCAGTGTTAATTAATGAGAAGATGATAAAGGCTACTGCAAACCACGGTATAGTAATCTTAAGATCTCCCGTTTTGGAAGCCCCTATCTTGTTGAACAGAATAGTTGCCAGAATGCTCATGGGACCGATCATGAAAATTCTTATGGATTTCGCTAGTAATGCCATTCCAACTGCCCCGGGGATCTGGCTAGAGGCAGCAATTACCTGTGCCGTCTCATGAATGCCAGTTCCAGTCCAAATCCCAAAGGCATATACATTGTTGGAAAGCCAGCTCCCTATGGCAGAGAGGAAGAGAATGGGAAACATAAACATGGCAACAAGGCCAAAGAGGGTTATACAGGCAAGGGCAAGTCCAACCTCTTCTGACTTTGCCCTGATAGCAGGAGAGATGGCTGCAATCGCAGATGCACCACAGATAGCAGTTCCACTGCTTATGAGAATGGATAGAGAATTAGTTAAGCCAATTTTCCTTGTGGTATACATCCCGAACACGAATGTTATGGACAAATTTAGAAGTACAATTATTACTCCAACCAAGCCGAGTTTAAGCCATACAAGGGCACTTATAGTGATACCAAGTAAAGCAATGGCTCCTTTGAGCATTTTTGTTGATATGAGTTCTATCCCTTGGTCAAAAGATCCTTTCATTGGAATAAGATTAGTAGCCAGTATGCTAATAACAAATGCCCACAATAATGGGCTGATTTGAATAAAACTTTTTGTTGACCACCAAGTACCATAGGATATAACCGCTATCAGGAATGTGATGAGAACCCCTGGGGTTTTCCCTTTTCCATACATTAACTCACCTGTAAATGAGTCTTTTTTCTTCGGTATACCGGGTTGCTATTGATGAAAACCATTTCAACCTTGCATCTTTTATTGAAAGGTTCATCAGATAGAATAACGAGGTCAGCATCCTTGCCTTTTTCAATACTACCTACTCTATCTTCTATCCCCAATATTCGAGCTGGATTTATCGTTAATGCTTTCAGAGCAACCTCTTCTGGTAGCCCCTCCTGTATAGCCAGTTCAGCATATCTCAGAATATGCTCAGCTGGGAGGAAGGGGTGGTCGCTCATGATCGCGATATCCACCCCTTTATCAGATAGAATAGCTGCGTTTTCAAAGGTTCTATTTTTTGTTTCAATTTTTTTTGGAGAGGTAAGAGTTGGACCCACCACCACTGGAATTTTATGTTTGGCTATATGATGGGATATTTTGTAACCCTCAGTACCATGATGAATAACAAGATCGATATTGAACTCTCTGGCAATCCTGATAGCTGTAGCGATGTCGTCAGCTCTATGGGCATGAGCCATCAATGGAATTTTTCTGATAAGAACGCCTACAAGAGCCTCCATTTTAAGATCTCTGTAACCATTTTCTGTTTTTTTCGAATAATTTTTAGCAGATACAAGAGCCTCCCTTAATAACCCACTGACACCCATTCTTGTTACGGGATACTTAGATGCATTTCTTTTGGGATTTTCTCCAAAAGCTACCTTAATTCCTGCCGGACTTTTGATAATCATCTCGTCGATTACCTCGCCATAGGTTTTGATCACAGCCCCTTCTCCTGAGATAACAGCCGTGCTTCCTGGTAGAATTCAGGAAGAGGTAATACCACCTCTAATCGCTTCTTTAAATCCATCGTCCTGTGGGTTAATCCCATCAATAGCCCTTAGATGAGGCTGGACAGGGGTTATCTCAGTGGCATCATCTCCTTCTTCTCCAGTACCCTGTTCCCATAGGCCCAGGTGACTGTGGGCATCGATTAGACCGGGAATAATAACCAACCCATCTGCATTAATTAGCCTGAAGTTCTCAGAGACATCAACCTTTTTTCCAACTTCTACAATTTGACCTCCTCTGATTAAAATAGTGCCACAGTCCATGACATCTCCAGTCATAGTGTGGACTGTGGCTTTTTCTATTCCTATCATAATTTTTCCTATCTCTGGTTCGTTCTTACCCTTTTACCCACACGTTGGAATATGGGGTTACAACTGGTAGGATCTGATCACTACCTGGGCTTGTTCTGTAGTCCTGAACTTTTTTGCTTACTGACTGAATTTCTTCAAAGGTATAACCACCAATCAGAGGAAGATCCTGCAGCATTAGTTTTGTTGCCTCAATATACAGTTCCCGTCTTTTCTCGAATTCAAAGGTCTGGTATGCTTTCTCTAGGAGTTTATCTACTTCGGGGTTGGAGTATCCGCCTTTATTTGGTCTACCTTTTGAGTGGCCGTTATAATAGAGGTATAAATGTGGATCAGGTCCACCATCCCATCCTTTGACAGAGAACACAAAGCCCTCAGGGTCCCGTATATGCGACAACCATGTTCCCATATCCATAACGCTGACCTTGGCGTCAATTCCTATGTTCTGCATCTCATATTGCATAATCTCGCTCATTTTTCTGAAGTGAGCTTCAGGTCTACAGATAATCTCTAGTGAGAGTCGTGGATTTCCAATATATCCAGCTTCATCCAGAAGGGCTTTTGCCTTCTCGGGGTTATATTCTGGGGTCATTTGCTTAAACTCATCCACAGGGAAATTCCACGCTATGTTAACTGGAGCCCCGCTGTAACCATATATAGGCTGACCGTATCCTTTTAGTACAACGTTTACCATTTTCACTGGGTCAAAGAGGTGTTGTATGGCTCTTCTTACGCGTACGTCATCAAAAGGCTCGAATCTGAGGTTTGGCATAAATCCGATGTAGTATATAGAAACAGGGCGTTCTAATCTCACATCAGGTAGACTTTTGACTTTTTCAATGAGTTCTGATTGGGTGTTTAGATCCACATGGATTCCACCAACCTTCAATTCAGCAACTCTAACCGCTCCTTCTGGAAGGATTCGAATAATGACTTTTTCCAGTTTAGGTTTTGTCCTCCAGTAATCATCAAACCTTTCGTATTCATAGCGAACGTTTTCTTCGATCTGTGACACTTTAAAAGGTCCTGAACCAACCGGGTTGGCAGAAAATTCAGCTGATGTAACATTCTGATGTATATGTTTGGGAACGATATAGATTAGCCGACCGATTTCTGCTGGCACTGTGGCTTTTTTAGTTTCCATAGAAAGTCTCACTGTGTATTTATCAAGGGCTTCTACACTTTCTACTCCAGCCATAATCTGTGTCAATTCGGCTTTAATTTCTGGGTTTTTCAGGGATTCAAGGGTATATACAACATCATCGGCAGTTAGATTTTTTCCATCGTGGAACTTAACACCTTGCCGGATATAAAAAATGTAATCGCCATCTGGTGTAACTTCAGTTCTTTCAGCCAGTCTTGGAACGAGTTTTCCATTCTCATCTTGGTCATACAGGCTGTCAAAAATTAGATATTCGTGCCTGTATTCTGCTGCAAGGCTGGTATATATTGGATCGAGAGTTACCAGTTCTTTGGGCTGACCCACGACTAAAACCCCACCCTCAGTCTTCTCGGTAGGTGTTTGAGGTGTCTCTGAAGGTGTTGGTGCCTCTGGTTTTTTCTCAGTACATCCAAGCAAGGACGACCCCAATAAAATCCCTGAGGTCATACCTGCATATTTCAAAAGAGTCCTCCTGCTAATCATCATGTTAAAAAATACTAAATACACATACATTTAACACTTTATGCGTACTTAGTGCGGATGAAAACGGACCCTCTTTTGTATTTTCGGTATAAATGTTAACGCACAACGAAATAATAGCCAGCTACAACAAGAATGACGCCAATCACAATTTTTATGTTAACTCTCTCTATCTTCTGGATGGTAAGATATGAGGCTACAAGAGTGATAAAAAGAGACAGGTTGGTTACAGGAGCAACGAGAGTCACAGGGGTAATCGAAAGGGCATAGTAATAACTGATCACGGCCATTAGGGTGATGAACGCTGATACAACCATGTACGTGGTAGAGCGTTTGTCAACACGAATCCTTCCGTAAAAAGGTGTACCGAGAGAAAGAGCCACTGCTGCAGAAATCAGAGAGATAAAATTACTCATCAATATACTCCCCCCAACGATTCCCAGCTTAATGAATATAGGGGATACTCCTCTTGAAAAGCTTGAGAATATAGCAAACATGAGCCCCTTTCTGTTCATCACACCTGAGTCATCGGTAATGGTAAAGTAAATGCCTGCAAATACCAAAAAAGTGCCTGTTGCCAGTGATAAAGACATGCTCTCTTCTAGGATAACCACACCAAAAAACGCCGATAGGAGAATTCTCATCGAGATGATTGAATATGCTCTTGAAGGTCCTATAAATTTGACTGCAGAGAATGAAAACCCTCTTCCTAGGAAATACTGAGCGACACCAGCCAGGCCAAGAAAAACAATCGATTTCTTAGTAAAGGCTGATATACTGAAGGAATCAGTGAAATATAGCAAGGGCAAGAATAACAAAATTGAAAATAAGATGGTTAGAAAAGTTCCATGAAATGGATGGATATCCCTCAGACCCTTTTTTACCACTACTCCGTTTATACCCCACAGGATTGCTGCAATGAAAGCAAAAATCAAACCGGTTGTAACTGTCATCAGTTTGGGCCATCCATTTTACTGATTCAAACTCATCCTCCTAGATCTTAACCATCTTCAAAGGAAAAACAAAAGATATAGCCTTTTCAGGACACTCCAATCTGCATGCACCGCAATGCCAGCATTCATCAGGATATCTCACCAC
>Ga0180887_129_pt1 | contig 58641 bp, 66 predicted proteins | sample Deesub1362A_J573_FD_124184 | JGI IMG/M metagenome (GOLD analysis project Ga0180887, IMG submission 124184) | Archaeoglobi archaeon JdFR-42 | reverse complement strand
TTGTTCAGTTCTCTCTGGATCTGGCTGTGGCAGGTTTCACACGAGATCTGGTTGCCTGGCTGGGAGATGTTGGTGAGGGAGTGGGAGGCTGTGAAGATGGAGACTGTATTGAGACCCACTATAAATATGAGAGATACTACTGATATAGCTAAAAGGATCTTTCTACTCATTATTCATCTCCCATTCGTGTATAACCAGATCAGTTGTCATTTCAAACTACCCATTACCACTCATGTACAGGCAGAGAGATAATAAATACTCAATTGCCTGCATAGATCGTCAGGACTGGTGTCTAAGACTCTACAAAAAATTTTCCAGTTAACATCTCGGTAGAATATATTTTCTGCTTCCACTAAAAATCTTCTTGCGCATTTAAAATTAGCTAGATCGACCTCTTCCAAGACCGGAGGAACTATTCTAGGGGGAGAGATGGTCCCCACAAACCATTTTACTTTTACAACCATGTTATTCAACCTGTTTGTTATACCCATACCTATGCTGAACAGGTTCTATTATTTCATACCGTGTATCTTATTCTCCATAAACTTTTCTCATCATCATGCATAAAAATCAATTAATAGAGTTATATTCTCCCATTATCCTCCCTAAAAATTTACAATCTTGTCTAAAAATAATCAATTTGCATTCCTCTGGATAAATATCAGAAATCAGCCATGATTATAAGTCTTTCTTCTCTAAAAGAGTTTCTCTACTAATCATTTATTATTTTATTTTTATTAACAAATGGATTAAGCACATTTTCTGAATACTGGAAAATCCTTTAAGGAAAAAGTAACATATGAATACAGAGAATTAACTCCATAGAAACGATAGAATAGTAGATTCTATCCTAAAAAAGAGGAGATACTATGAGTAGAACTGAAAATTCCCGACTAATAAAAGCTAAAGCACAGGAGTTGGGCGTAGACCTGACAGGTATTGCTCCTGCTGAAGAGCTTAATCTAAATCCTCCGGATCCACGATGGCCTCAAACACCACAACGTATCTGGGATGAGTGTTCTTCTGTTATCGTTATAGCCAAGCGAGTTCCATGGGGAATTTTTCGGGCCCGGGATTTGAGTACCCGTCTTTATGTACCTCATCTGGTTATGGGCCGATTAGACACAATAGCTCTTGGAATCAGTTATTTCATCGAAGAGCAGGGATTCCGGGCTTTCCCTGTCGCTCAGAACTATACAGATCCAACTCTCAAGAGAGGGACTTATGGATCTATTTCTCTCCGACATGCTGCGGTAGAAGCAGGTTTGGGAACTCTAGGCCTGAATTTGAATTTGATAACACCTCAGTTTGGCCCTAGAGTATACCTCCAAGCAATTCTCACAGATTTTCCCCTTGAACCAGATGAAAGATTAAAGAATCCTGTTTGTTTGGGTCCAAAATGTGGTCGATGTCTCCTTTCCTGCCCTTCAGATGCCGTTGGTCATTGGAATATAGATAAACGGCGTTGTAGTACCCAGGCTCAGAGGTATGGTGTGGCAGCCCTTTTCCGCCATCTGCACCACATCATAGATGCCGAAACCAAAGAAGAGGCGAAGAGTCTTATAAGGAGCATGGAAACAGTAAATTTCTGGCAGGCTCTGAGAACAGGTGCTGGCGCTTATGGAGGTTGTCTCAGATGTTGGGAGGTTTGTCCAGTAGGAGAAGACTATAACGTGCATTTGAAGGACTTGCATGCTAGCATTCCCGAGAGCACTCCAGAAAAACGTAATCGGCTTAAAGAAATGATTGCCCTAGAAAATGGAGAGTCTGACGAGGAATATCCCTCCCATTCAACTCGATGGACTCTGTGGAGAATATGACCTAATTTCAATTTTTTAGATAAATGTTAATATACCCGTATTAATAAGGTATATATGAATAATAGGTCAGATTTAATCATGTTATCTGAGATCAGAGATGAAAAGGGGAAATTATCCCCATACATTACATCTAATATGGATTAAACCAGGAGGTGAAAATCTGTCCAAGAACGTGTACCTTGAACTGGCTTCATACCTATCTATGGTATATCTTGGCTGGTTATCAAATATCGAGGATTTAGTAAAACTACTACAGTTGTCTTTTACTCCAGAAGAGGCTCGGGCCCTGTTATCAGTGCCTGCAAAGCCGGTACCAGTAGAACTGACATCCATTAGTGAGATCGCTGCCACTGCATCAATGCCAGAGAAAGAACTTGAACCGATTCTAGACAGGCTGGCCGAAAGAGGATTTCTATACACTGGAGAGATGGAAAACGGTGAGAAGGGATATGCCTTGCTACGAAGGGGCTATGGGTTCACACAAGCCTGGTTCTGGGCTGGAAAACGTGATGCCCTGACTAAAAAATTTGTGGATATCTACTGGAAATACCATTTTCCTGATAAAGGGGATGTATCACCTCAGAATTTCCGGTATATCCCAATTAACATATCAATTGAGAGTCTTCAACCTGAACAGGCTATATACCCCCATGAGATGATAGTGGAGATAGTCAGGAAGGCTAGAAAGATCGCGGTTGCTCATTGTGCTTGTAGAGTCAGATACGAACTGGCAAATGGAGAGCACTGTGGTCACCCAGAAGAAGTATGTATCAAGTTCAACGAACTTGCTGAGCAATTGATAAGAGCAGGTCTAGCAAGAGAAGTAAGCAAGGAAGAGGCTTTAGATATAATTCGGAAGACAGAGGAGGCAGGTCTTGTCCATTTCACTGATAACACACAAGAAGGAATTTTGCACAATTGCAATTGCTGCGGTTGTGCCTGTTGGAATCTGGGGGCGATTAAGAGGAGAATGGTTCCAAGAGATCAGATCATAGCAACATACTTCCTCAGAGAGACTGATGAAGAGCTTTGCACTGCATGTGGGAGCTGTGTAGATATTTGTCCTGTGGATGCCGTCTCTCTTGACGATATAGCTGTGGTTGATGAAGACTGGTGTGTGGGGTGTGGTCTGTGTATTGCTCAATGTTCCAGCGAAGCCATTACGTTGAAAAGGAGATCAGATGCAGTACCACCAGAGACCTTTGAGTCTCTCCATCGGGAACGAGAAAGAGCGTATGAAGCAATTCGGGTTCGAACGAGAGAACGATGATCCGGTTTTCTATTATTGGTATATTCCGAAATCACGGAGGATAGTAGATAATGGAAGTAATTAAAGATGAAGAGGGACTAGATATCGAGCTGGATATAAACCTCCAGAAACGGAATCTTGAGCTATCTGAAGCCAATAAAAAACTTTTAGATGACCATGGGATACTTTCAATTGACTTTATGGGGTCGGTTGGCTCTGGAAAGACCAGCCTTATGGATCGACTGATTGAAAAACTTAAAGACCGTTACAAAATAGGTGTGATCGGTGGTGATTTAACAACAACCATTGATATGGAAATTCTTGGAAAGCATAACATACCTGTAGTCCAGATAAACACTGGACGCGAGTGCCACCTTGATGCGAATCTCGTAGCCAAAGCACTGGAAAGGCTGGATCTCAATGATCTGGACCTTTTATTTATTGAAAATGTTGGTAACATAATCTGCCCGGCCGATTTTCCGCTAGGTGCCCATAAAAGAGTGGCAGTGGTAAGTGTGGTGGAGAGTCCATATATAATTGTTAAACATCCTTTAACATTCCAGACAGTAGATGTAGTCGCCCTCAATAAAGTTGATCTTGCCTCCTTAATAGAGATCGATCTGAATAAACTCGAGGGGGATATCAGGAAAATAAACTCCAGAATACCCGTTGTTCGCACCAGTGCAAAAACTGGATCGGGAATATCTGCCCTTTCCAGGAAGTTAAACCTGTGACTCTCTGTTAATGAATGATAATAGAGGACGATTCCATGCACGAATTTTCAGCGGTTAAACAGATGGTGGACATCCTCCTGAAAGAGGTGACAGAGCACAATGTGAAAAGGGTGCATGAAGTGCATATTACTATCGGAGAACTCAGATTTCTCAATCCTGAACAACTGATATTCGCTTATGAGATTCTGACAGAAGGTACAGTTCTTCAAGGCTCTCACTTGGTTATCGAAACTAAAAAAGGTTCTGTTGAATGCATCCAATGCGGATACAGGGGCAGGCTGAAGATCTTGGATGATACTCCGTTTCATCAGACACAACCATCTTTTAACTGTCCCAGATGTGCAGGTGGAGTTAATATTGTTGAAGGGAACGAATTCATCATAAGATCCATGAAGGCGGAAGGATTTGAATGAAAGGGATTGGTTTGAACACACTGACTAAATTGTATAGAGGGGATGAGATCCCTAGAGTGGAACTAGTTGATGAACTGAACATAAGAAAGATGACCATATTCCGTGTGGTTCGATACTTCTTTAAAAGTAAAGGCAACACCATCAAACCCCCATTCAAAGGGTTTCTAATCTACGGTCCTCCTGGAACTGGTAAAACTGAACTGGTAAAACAGATCGCTAGAGAGATATATGAGGATTTATCTGGAGAAATTGGAGTTTTTTTGGTTTTTGTAGATGGAGCCAGTATTGCCAGCCCAAAATGGGGAGAGGGAGAGAGAACGCTTAAACAAATATTTAATGATGTCACCTCTATGATATTTAGCAAATATAACACTACTGAAGCTGCTGGGAACCAGATAAAAGTAATTTTACTCTTTGATGACATAGAGAGCTTTATACTGGCCAGAGGAATAGAAGCTGCAAAAGAGTGGCATTATTCGATAAACTCTGTTCTGTTTCATGAGCTGGATGAACTGGATCCTAGAAATGTCATGTTTTTTGCTACAACGAACAGGATTGACCTAGTAGATGGGGCCATAAAATCCAGATTGTATCCAGTCGAAATCCCCCACGTGGATATTGAGAGTATGAAGCCTGTTATATCCAGACTCCTCGAAAACAGTGATCTGGAAAGGGATACAATAATTCAGATAACAGAACGTGTTCTTAAGAGATTGCAGAACATACCAAATCCTACAATCAGAGATGCACAGCAGTACACTGTGATAGAATGCATAGAATCAGGGATATGGAGATAAACTTTGTAACTTAAAGATTATTTTTAATTATCAAACTTGACTACATCAAAATATGCAATAATAAGCCCAAAACATTTTTTTATGTCGACCATATTTCCCTATATGAATCCATATCACTACCAGTTTTTCCATTTTGAGGATCTGGAAAGAGTTATGGACTACTTAAAAAATTCAAACATATCTATGAAACCTGCTCATAAAAAATATGGGTATGTAGAAGTAATCGCTTCAGGAGATAATATCCTCCTAGGAAAATATGAAAACGTGATATTCGTTGTTTCTGATAACAAAATGGAGACCCCTATAGATTACTTGACTCAGATGACTGTTGAACTAACAGATGCAGATAATACTTTCAGTGACTTTAAATTCGGAAAATTTAAACTAGATCCTGTAGATAGTGAGAAAATCCTGCTAGATTCTGAATTTAATGAGGTGTTATTCTACAACCTAATTCCAGCGCTGCTAACGGAGATGATCAAAACAGATATTCTGATCAAAGAGAGCAATCTCAGAGCAAAGATAATATCGGAAGAAGAGAGCAAAATTATCCAAGAAGTATCCAGACTATCAAATATAATTACTAAGTCTAACCAGATCACCGAGCTTGAGAAAATACTCTCTGAAGTTCAGGCATACAATATGGATTTTTTCCGAAAATTTATGCAGTTTAAAGATATAAATGAAGAGGTATTTTCATCCATCGTAAAATCCGAAACCATCTCTACAGAAATTGGTGGATTGCTGAAGGAGAGAGTAACCGAGCAGAAAGAACTCCTTGAGAATATGAAATACTTTGAATCAAAATTCGAGCAAACCCTTAATGGAATCCGGGATCTCTTCAGCCTTGTTTCGCTGAGACTGGATATGTTAAGAAATAAGGAGAACACAGAATTGCAAGCGAGGACATCATCTCTTCAGGCTGCGGCAGCAATAATAGAATTTGTTGCTGTGTTCTACTACACACTTAAGATCTGGGAATATTTTAGACCCTTAGAAAATACTCCTCTCTCGGTTTCATTTACCCTTCTTTTGGTATTTTCAATTCTTGTTGTTGCTTGCACAGAAGTGCTCGGAGAGTACATCAGAGAGAGAACCATCTCCAAAAAACTTTTGACCCTGACTACCATACTGGGGATTGTAACATTTCTTATGTTCCATGTTCCTACTCTCTTTTGAGAAGCTTTATTGCCTTCAATTTCTCGTCAATCACTCTGTAATGATCTTTTTCCTCATTTATTAAAAAATCCAGCAGATCTGCTGCCTCATGACTGGCATTTTCTCTCATCTCTCTGTATCTCTGAATGGCTTTCTTTTCCATTTCCAGAGCAATTTTTAGAATCTCTTCGTCTTTCACATCAGCCCTCCAGATATAGGATGTTATTGATTTTATTTATTTTTTATTTCCATCTGCCGTCTATAGCTTACTAAAAGGTATACAGAGGGTTATATCTGAACAGCAAACTAATAACACCTCTATCCTCAAAAAATAAATATTGCCGCAAGGTTATGCGACATTATAAGACTCCAGTACCTTACTGAAAACGTGTTCCACTTTTCAAACGGTACCTGCATTCTGCTCCATTCTGGAGCGTAGCAACTCAACAAGCCGTGGCAAAGCTTTTTTTACAGGTTCACTTAACTCCATTCCCATCTGTATATCCTTTACTTCAACGCCATAAATTACTATGTTCTCTGGGAAAACATCTGGAAATAATTCCTTTCCTAGAGCCAAGACGTGTGATAAACTAATCTCATGGAGCGATATGAATTCAAACTCTGGATTGGTAAAATCACTTTCATTCAACTGGTGGATAGTACCTGGAGGGGAACCACTTTTTATAGCGTCAACTATGATGACTTCTTTTTCCCCTTTAAGATGTCTGAGCAAACCAATACCTGATGTACCACCTTCAACTAGTTCCACTCCAGCGATTGTATGTTTCTTAAGCTCTTTGATTACATATATCCCTAAACCATCATCCCCCATTATGGGATTGCCTAACCCTATTATTTTCAACTCCACCACCTGAATAAAAAAAGATGGGGGGAAATTAAACCACTTTAAGATGGTAACTCTTTTTTGGTGTTATCACATGCACTGTACATGCTATACACGGATCGTAGCTTCGTATCACATGCTGTACTTCGATCGGGTTGTTTTCATCTTCCACGGGAGTACCTATTACCGCTTGTTCGATTGGACCATGGACATCATTACTATCTTTAGGTGAAACATTCCAGGCGGTAGGTGTTATCACCTGATAGTTATCTATCCTTCCATTTCTAATTTTAATCCAGTGTCCCAACGCACCTCTTGCAGCCTCCGTCAAACCGATACCCTCAGCATTACTTACTTTATCATAGCTACCAAAGAAAGGCTTTCCAGGGTCCAGTTCCAGCAACCATTCCTTTATTTTTGCTGCCAGACGTACAGCTTCATGAAGTCTTGCAAGGACTCGAGTATAAACACATGGACCATATTCCTTAGCCAGATCAAGAACCACTGGATCTTTATCTATTATCATCCTCGCCAGAGGGCCAACCTCAACTGGCATTCCCTGATATCGGGGGCATTTTGCCCAGGTGTACTTTTCACCTTCCTCATAGTATGGCTCAGTCACACCTTCGCTTGGATGGCGCCCACCTTCATAACCAGTATACCAAGAATATCTGATATGCTCTTCAATTTTGCTCTGATCCAGACTGTGATGTTTTCCATCATAGAACCCTGCAGGCAACCAGTTCTTACCATCGGCCTGGGCATATACACCATACGATAGAAAATTCCCTGGACCAGGACCAAGCTTATGGAATCCCAGCTCCGTACCAAAACGTATGAAAAGGCCCAGATCGCTATTAGCGTGCTTTTCATCTTCCTCAAGCCAAGATACTACATCTTTTAGGCTCTTGTTCTCCAGCCAGCGTTCTACAGAACAACCTAATGTAGTGTTCTCCAAGAAATCCTGTACTTGCATAAATATACTAAGAGCCCTAGTTATGTCGTTAAGCTGAGGTCGAACAGGAGCTCCACCAGGCACGAACGTGGTATGAGGATGTTTACCTCCAAAAATGGCGAAAATCTCATCGAGTTTTATCCTGGCAAACACCGCTCCTTTATAAGAAGTACCGGTTATGGGTGCAAAACGTTTCACCAGTTCTGGATAAGCCTCATGCCCCTCGTATTTCTTATTGGCCAGATCTGGGCCAAAAAGGACATACATATGAGCTGCATGGCTCATCAAATTCTCCGTCCCTAGGAGTATACTACGCATCAGATATCCATTCTCGGGAATACTTGCATTGAGAGCGTTATCAAGAGCTCTCGCGGAAGCATCGTTGTGAGAAGTAGGGCAAACACCGCATATCCTGGGAGTTATTACAAGAGCATCAAGAGGATCGCGCCCTTTAAGAATTAACTCAAAACCCCGGAACAATGCGCCAATAGCCTTGGCATCGGTCACTACACCATTTTCCACGTTTATTTTAAAATCCAGATGCCCTTCAATTCGAGTTATAGGGCTAAGGTCGAGTTCAGCCATTATTTTCACCTCATTCATTCTTGAGCCTTGACGGCTTGGCAAGTTTCATGAATCCTGCACCGATTATGTAAGGTACAACCTTCCATCCATCTCCAACTTCTCTACGTCGCTGGAAAAACGGCATATAGGCCTCAGGAAAGTCAGGATTAGTGCACCCATGGCAGGGTATACCACATCTGGTAAGACTACTCTGGCGATTCCATAGAGTCCGATTATTGCAATCACTGTTTGTATGGGGCCCAGCACATCCCAAGTTCCTGTATAGACACCCTTTATCCCCGAACTTCTCTGCAGCAACCTTAAAGGAGAAGTAATCATTTCGAGAGCAACCGTCATGAACCGTTATATCTTCTCCAAAGAAATCATTAGGACGATTATATGCATCCAGTTCCACCTTTTTACCCAGGAGGACTGCCACAAGAGTTTGCATAACCCAGTCTGGATGAGCCGGACATCCGGATATGTTTATTACTGGTAGACCTGCTTTTGACCTGAAATCCTTACCTAAAAAGCCACCAAATTCTTTTTTATGCCATTGCAAACCGGTTGCATCAGTAGGGTTAGGTTCAGCAGCCGGTATGTTTCCAAAAGCGGCACAGGTTCCAACAGCCAGAACATATTCTGAGATCGGTGCAAGTTCAGAGACCCACTGAGCAAAGCTCCGAGGCCCTATAAAGCACGCCATACCTGTACCATTTGGTCCTCTTGGAATAGCTCCCTCAACAATTAGTACATCCAATTGATCTTTGCCTGTTATGAATCTCTCTAAAGTTTCGATAGCGTCCTTACCACTGGAAGGATTTATAGTATTCTGATAGCTTATCTCAACACCCAGTTTCTCTATCGCCTGATATACATCTGGTTGCTGTGCATTCAAAAAAGAGACCAGGCATCCATTATCTGTAGCCCCCTGCATCCAAACTACATTTACCATTTATCCTCCTCCCTCTTCTAAAAGAAATGATTATATATGTGAAATAAAGAGTATAAAAATTTTTCCACCAACACGTTTAAATGAGAAAAATTTAGAGTTAGTTTAGAAAACAATTGAAAGGAGTTAAAAAGCTCAAAAAAGTGTAAAAATACATTAACTCCAAAAGAAATTCCCTATAAATCTATTTTTAAAATGAATAGCAAAATGAACCGGCTTAGCACACTCGTGGTATAGGATCTGATGTAGGTGGTGGAATTACTCTGGTGGTTCCCGCTGAAGTTTCCATTACAACTTCCTCAAAATCAGAAGTTGTTTTACCAATTATGGTCGCATTCTTTTGGCCAGTCTTTTTAAGAGCCCTGATCACATCTTCTGCCAGTTCTTCTACTACCCCCATCACAACAATTCCTTCGTTGGCCATGGTTAATGGGTCAAGACCCAGTACTTCACAAAATCCTTTCACATCTTCCCTGATAGGGATCATCTCCTCATGAATTAGCATTCCAACTCTACTTTTTTCCGCTATCTCGTTAAGAACTCCTGCAATCCCACCTCTTGTGGGGTCTTTCATTGCAGTAATCCCCCCAACATCCAAGATGTCTTTCACAAAAAGCCATACAGGAAAAACATCTGATTTCACATCTATTTCAAATCCCAGTTCGTCTCTGCTTTTCATTATAGTAACTCCATGCTCAGCTATGTTTCCTGTTATTATGATGGATTCTCCTTCCGAAAGCCCCCTATCTCTGATCCACTGGAAGGGATATTCTCTGAATTCTCTCAGCACTTTGAGATTCTCTTCCAGATGGGGGTTTCTAACTCCGATACCACTAGTGTTGATGGCAATACCGATACCTGAATTCACCACCTTGGTATCTCCGGTAATTACTTTAATATCCACTACATCTGTCCATTGCTTCAGATGGTCGAGTACCTGTTCAAAGGTGTCCAAAGGGAATCCTTCCTGAATCACCAGAGAAAGAGACATGTAGGCTGGTTTTGCTCCCATAACTGCAAGATCGTTAGCTGTCCCACACACGGCCAAACTGCCTATACTCCCACCAGGAAATACTGGCGGATCAACCACATATGTATCTGTAGTGAAAACCATCTCTGAGCTGATATCGGATGAATCTTCCATATCAGAAAGAGATATCTCTCCAACCTTTGCATTAAATTTTGGAATCACATATTTTTTAAGAAATTCTCCCATGTATTTACCACCAGCACCATCCTCTATTCGTATCATCTTCATTTACATCCTCTCCAAGTACTTTCCAGAATATATTTGCCCAAAACTTATTCCATTATCTCCACATGGTACCTGCTCTGGTGTGAAAACACTAATTCCATCCTCTTCAGATAACCTTTCAATAATTTCTGTAAAATATGAATTATAGACAACACCCCCACTCATAACAATGTCAGCACAATATTTCCTTGCCATTTTTGTGGCTATTTCCCCCAGTCCTTTAGCAAGATAATCGATCATCTGAAAGGCCAGCTCTCCTTTCGGTTCTCCTGCGAGGTATCTCTCTAGAGAGTCACAGATGACTCCAGATACCTCAAGAATTTTTACCCTGCCATCTTCCATCCTCAAATCTTCCTCTACACAAGGTGAAGAGAACCGAGAGATTTCTTTACGTGTTTTTATATCTGGTTTATAATATGATTCTGAATTCTTTGCAATGGCTTCCAGTTTCATTGCGGGTTCTCCTTCGTATGTTCTCTCAAAGCAGAGTTCCAACATTGCTGATATCGCATCCATATACCTTCCTGCAGATGTGGCGATGGGGGTTGCAACATGCTTATCCATCTGTGCTGAAAATATATCAAAGGACTCGCCTGCCCTCAGATATGTCTCATAAGGTTCAAGAACATCCCAGGACTTTGTTTTCCCATATATTATTGAGAAAAGTATTCTAAGAGGGAACCTTGTAGCGAGATCTCCTCCAATGAGTTGTATTCCTTCAATGTGACCGAGTCTTCTGAAATCTCCATTCTCAAAATCCAGCAAGAGGACTTCTCCACCCCAGGAATTCCCATCAAATCCATACCCGGCACCATCCACAGCAATTGCGATGGCTCGTTCCATTTCCTTCTCCGCCATAACAGACATGGCATGAGCGAAATGATGTTGTACTTTCACAAGTTTGCAATCCATCTTCTTAGAATATTTTTCTGCAAAAATAGATGTATTATACTGTGGATGAAAGTCTGAAAAGATCACATCGAGATTGTCCACGCGGATTAAGGACATCAGATGGTCTACAGCCTTCATAAAAAACTCTTTAAAGGTTCTATAATTCCCAGTATTTCCGATATACTGAGAGATGACAGCTTTCTTATTTTTAATAGCCGTAATGGAGTTATAAAGCTCTGCTCCAACAGCAATGGCTTTTATATCTAAGTCTACATTGAGGGAAGAGGGGACAAATCCTCTGGATCTCCGAATTATAAGTCTTCGTTCATTTACAATTTTTATTACAGAATCATCTACTCTGTTTACGATCTCAAGATTGTGAGATAGGATCGCATCCACCGGGAGTCTGGAGACCTTTTCATCTATATACATCGGTTCTCCTGGCATGTTGGCAGAGGTCATAACCACAACATCTGCATGGAGAAAGTGATACAGAAGGTGGTGTAGTGGAGCATAGGGGAGTATGATGCCAATAGTATCCAATCCGGGGGCAACAGCGCTAAAATCAACTCCCTGTCGCTTTTTCACAACCATAATGGGCCTTATAAAGCTTTGTATCTCTTTAGCGTTTAACTCATCAATTTCTGCAATCTGCTTGGCTTTTTCAATATCTCTCACCATTACTGCAAAAGGTTGCTGGGGCCTTTTCAGCATTTCTCGTAATCGTTCTACAACTGATCTGTCTACAAGACATGCTATGTGGTATCCCCCATACCCCTTTATCGCTACTATTTTTCCAGAATCTATAAATCTCGCAACTTTTTGTATAGCTTTAATCCCTCTTTCGTTCCTTCCCAAAATCATATAGTCTGGTCCACATTCACCACAGGCGATGGATTGTGCATAGTATCTTCTGTCTGTCATCTCTTGATACTCAAAGGTGCACTCTTCACACAGTGGAAATTCACTAAAAGACGTATTTGCTCTATCAAAAGGAAGCTGTTTGGTAACTGAAAATCTCGGACCACAATTAGTACAGGAGATAAAAGGGTATGAAAATCTTCTGTCTCTACTGTCAAAAAGTTCTTCTAAGCAGTTATCACAGATTGCAATATCCGGAGGGGGTAAAGAAATTTCCCCGGTCCCTTCAGTACTTTTCCATATAAAAAAATCCTCAGGTGGATTCCTGTTTATTTTTTCCACCTTTATCTTTTCTATATGTGCAAACGGAGGGCATTCCTTTTTCATCACACTGATCAGTTTTTCAGGATTTTTGTCGATGAGTATCTCAACTGACCCATTTCCTGTATTTCTGACATATCCTCTCAAGGAGAGAGCTTTAGAAACTCTGTAAACAAATGGTCTAAAACCCACACCCTGAACAGTGCCTGTAACAGTTAGCTTATACATCTGAAAACCTATATAATGGGTAAGGGATATATAATGATTATCGAAGATAAATATATGTGTTCGAGAGTAGTTTTACAACAGGAGTGGGTATGTCTGCATCACAAATTATATGGACGGTTGATTCTGAATCAGATGAAGATTACCATGATGACGATGAAAAATACACTGGAGGGATTATATGTGCCTTGCTTTTCCGGGAAGAGTAGAAAAAATCGAGTATCCTTACGCAGTAGCCAATTTTGGTGGAACCAAGAGAAAAGTCAGGATAGATCTTGTCGATGAATTGAAGGTTGGGGAGTACGTTCTCGTTCACGTTGGATTTGCAATTCAAAAAGTGAATGAAGATGAGGCAAGACAGATGGAGGAAATATGGAAGGAATTAATAAAGTCCCTGTGACCATACCCCTCAGAGATAGAATAAAGGGAGTAGCATCCAAGATTCGAAAAGAGATGGAAAATGAAGATGAAATACGAATAATGCATCTCTGTGGGACTCACGAAGATACTATCACCCGTTTTAATCTGAGAAGCCTGATGCCGGATAATCTCAAGCTCATTAGTGGTCCTGGTTGCCCAGTCTGCATAATACCCGACACAGATCTCCAACGAGTGTTTCACTTGATCCAAGAAACTGACATAACCCTAACAACCTTTGGGGATATGGCACGAGTTCCTTTTGAGGGTAGATCTCTTTTTTATTACAGAGCCAAGGGACATGATATCCGGGTGGTCTACAGCATATTTGACGCACTGGAAATTGCAAAGAAAAATAAAAAACCCGTTGTACATTTCGGGATAGGGTTTGAAACCACCATGCCATCTACAGCCCTTGCAATTCTTGATGGAATCGAAAATTTCAGCGTGCTATCGTCTCACAGGTTTTTTCTACCTGCTATGGATCACCTGGCATCTCTCGGAGAGATCAAAATTGATGGATTCATCAATCCAGGACATGTCTCAACAATCGTTGGAGTGAAGGCCTATGAAAACATCCTGAAAAGACATAGAGTTCCCCAGGTTATAGCTGGATTCGACCCGGATGATGTTATGCTCGCCATTTACATGCTTGTTGATATGATAAAAAAAGGGGAGAAGGAAATACTAAATGAATATCCCAGAGCAGTAAGCTACGAAGGGAACGAGAAGTCTCAGATGGTTATGAAGGAAGTATTCGAAAAAGAAGACTGGGAATGGAGAGGTATCGGAGTGGTAAAGGAGTCTGGAGGTAATATAAAAGATAAATATGATCAATTTAACGCCATAAAAGTTTATGAGGATGTCTTCGAAAGTTTTTCACCAAAAGAGGATAAGAGAAAAAGGATGTGTAGGTGTGGAGAAGTACTTCGAGGACTGATAACACCTGATGATTGCTCTCTTTTCCTGAAGGGATGTACACCGAAAAATCCTGTAGGCCCATGTATGGTAAGTTTTGAAGGAATATGTAGTATATGGGCCAGTCGAGGAGTTAGAAGGTAAAATGTAAATATAAAAATGCATGAGACTGGTAAAAAAGGCTGGATGAACTAACAGTACATCGTATTCATCCTGAAAAACCATAAATCTTACTTTTTCCGATACAGTTTACACAACAAGATATATCATATTTAGAGATATAAGAATTTGATATATACACAGGTGAGACTAAATGAAAATCGGAAACATGAGTCTGGAAAGTAGACTATCAGGTGTAGAGCTTGAGTTCAAAGAAAAAGTGAAAAGTGCAGTAGTTCTATCAGATGAAGAGAGATTGATACAGTGCCTTCAGATATGTCTTGATTGTGGAATTAATCCAGCCAGTATTATTGAGAGCCTGGTGGATGGACTCAGAGAAAGTATCAATCTGTACGAACGGAGACGGTATTTTCTTCCTGAGCTCCTGATGAGTTTTAATACATTTCTTAACGGAATCAATTTCTTAAAGAGTCAGTGGGGTTTAGATACCCCCTGATAACCCAAAGGAGGGGGCAATAATCTAACCCTGAGAGTCCATATTTCTACAACTCCACCAATATCAACCGAAAAACTGAAAAAACTTTTAAAGGATTGTTAAGGTAATTTGACAAAGCCAATATATATGAACTACATTGCTGACAAAATAAGGTAAGATCAGGAGGAATTGGAATGGAAAAACCGTGGTTTAAACTCTATCCACCCCACGTACCTCACTCCATCGATTATCCGGTGAAACCTCTTTATGAGAATTTGAGGGATTCTGCTAGAAAATTCCCTGATAGAGTTGCTATTATCCATCGTGGTGTGGAGTATACATATTCTGAGCTGAATAAACTCGCAGAAAGGTTTGCGACTGCTCTCTACAACTTTGGAATTCAGAAAGGAGACAGAGTGGCCATCTATCTCCCAAATATACCACAGTTTATTGTATCATACTATGGAACTATGATGGCTGGTGGAGTGGTAGTGGCCTGCAACGCAATGTATAGGGAAAAGGAGCTTGCACATCAGGTGAATGACTCTGGAGCCAGAATAATAATAACCCTTGATGAGCTCTACCCTGTGGTTAAAAACATTAAAGAAATGACCAGCCTTGAAGAGATCATTGTTACAGGGAGAGGAGATTTACTCCCTCCCCTCCTTTCCTTGTCGGGAAAAACAGATCCTCCTGATGGCACACACGACATGGTCCAGCTAATCTCCAAACATCTACCTGATCCCCCTGACATTCCAATAGATCCCAAAGAAGATCTGGCCGTCCTTCAGTACACAGGTGGGACCACAGGGGTTCCCAAAGGTGCCATGCTCACCCACTATAACTTGCTTGTAGATCAGGTTCAGGAAATGGTATGGTGGAATGCTAAAGAAGGGCAGGAAGTAGCCATCATATTCCTTCCGGTATCCCATATTTATGGGATGAACTGGTGTATGAACGCCCACATATATGTTGGCGGCACAATAGTCCTTATAGAGCGGTTTGATCCGACAGAAGTGCTCAAAGCTGTAAACAAATTCAGGCCTACTTTCTTTTACGGTGTGGCAACAGCCTACATAGCTTTTCTTGACCATCCTGAGATAGATGAGACTGACTTTTCTTCAGTTAAGGTGTGTTTCAGTGCTGCTGCTCCTTTACCTCCAGAGGTCAAAAGACGCTGGAAGGAAGTCACAGGAGTGGACATCATAGAAGCCTGGGGACTTACTGAGGCAAGTCCCTGTCTAACTTGTACGCCACTAGGAATGGTAAGAGAGAAACTGATCGGCATTCCCATACCGGATACAGAGGTTAAGGTAGTAGATGTAGACACCGGAGAAGAAGAACTTAAACCCGGCGAAGTAGGAGAGCTGATCGGAAAAGGTCCTCAGATAATGAAAGGTTACTGGAACAAACCAGAAGAGACCGAGAAAGCCATCAGAAATGGGTGGCTATACACTGGAGATCTTGGTTACATGGACGAGGAAGGGTGTTTCTATTTCGTGGACAGAAAGAAGGATATGATCAATGTCTCCGGGTATAAAGTATGGCCAGATGAAGTGGAAAACGTTCTCTACGGTCATCCTGCAATAAAAGAGGTTGCCGTGGTGTCCTCACCTGACACATACAGAGGGGAGGTTCCTAAAGCTTTTGTCGTGCTGAGAGAGGATTTCAAAGGTAAGGTAACTGAAAAAGATATTATAAAATTTTGCAAAGATAAACTCGCCGCATATAAAGTCCCGAGAGCCGTGGAAATACGGGACGATTTGCCAAAGACCCCTGTAGGGAAAATACTCAGACGGGTACTCAGAGACCAAGAATGGCATCAGTCTAAATAACTGGAGGTAGATGCAATTCCCTTTATCACCTTTCTTCTTATTTCCCTCGCAATTGGTATAGTTTCCTCCCTTATTGGTGTAGGAGGTGGAGTCTTTCTTATCCCGGTTCTGATTCTATACTTCGGTATTAATGCCCATATAGCTGTAGGAACCAGTCTTGTAGCTGTGTTCTTCACTTCTCTGTCTTCATCACTAGTTTATAGAAAAGAGGGATTTATCAGGATGGAGATGTCTATTCCTCTGATATCCACTGCCGTTATCGGAGTATTTATGGGAGCGTATCTAACATCTTTTTTCTCTTCTGAAACCATAGAAAGAGTGTTCGGCATCTTCCTGATATATCCCTCTCTAAGACTGATTTTTTCGAGGGATATACCCCTCTCAGAACGAAAAGTCAGCAGAATTGAATATGGGCTGATGGGCCTCATTGTCGGTATAACAGGAGGATTCCTTGGATTAGGAGGAGGTGTGATCCTTATGCCCCTTCTGTTACTTGTGTACAGAGTTTCGGCCAGAGAGGCGGTTGCAACATCTCTTTTCCTCACGATGTTTACTGGTCTCTTCGGGTCCATATCCCATTACATAGTCGGAAATGTGGATCTCCAGTTAGCTATCCCCATTGCCCTTGGTGTTGTCCTTGGAGCTCAATTAGGTGCCCGATCTCTCAAATCCATTAAAACAAAATGGATTCAAAGGGCTTTTGGCCTTTTTTTACTCTATATGGGTATCAGACTGCTGGGGTTTCTTTAAATGGAAAAAATACCATAAAGGGATAGCCTTATCTATCCTATAGATCATCAGGCCTTCTTCTCAAGCTTTTCTGATTTCAACATAGTGACAAGTTCACGAACAGTAAAACTTTCCTTAAACCTTCCACTTCTTACCTTGATATTCTTCAGGAGTTTACTCAATTCATTTTCTTCAATATAGATTCCTTCCTTCGCAAGCAAAGCTCGTAAAGCCTTTTTTCCGGTATGTTTTCCTATTATAAACCTCCGCTCCATTCCCACCATTTCTGGAGAAAATGGCTCATAGGTACTTGGATTTTCCACCACAGCAGCCACGTGAATCCCGGACTCATGGGTAAATACATGATTACCGACAACAGGCTTAGTAGGTGCTGTACTCACTCCACTGAACTCCTCAACCATTCTGCTAATTTCTTTCAACCACTCTGCCCTGTATTTTTCAATTCCATACAGCACTCTCAGAGAGACCACGACCTCTTCAAGAGAGGCGTTTCCTGCTCTTTCACCGATCCCGTTAACCGTGGTCTGAATTTGATAAGCCCCATGTTCAAGAGCAGTTAGAGTGTTGGCTGTAGCCATACCAAGATCATTGTGGAAATGGACTGCCACAGGTAGAGATATTTCTTTTTTGACTTCCTCAACCAAGTAAGCTGTGGATGATGGATTCAGTATACCTACAGTATCAGCAATACTCACCATATCCGCTCCATTCTGCTCTGCCGATACGTAAAAATCTTTTAAAAACTCTAAATTTGTTCTTGTAGCATCTTCAGCCGCAACTCTAACCTTTAAACCGTATTCTTTTGCCCTTGTCAGGGCATCTACCATTTTCTCTACTATTTCTTCTCTGGAACATTTATATTTATACTCCAAATGTAGATCTGATGTGGCAACAAAAATACTAACCCAGTCAAGATCACATTCTGCTGCGAGATCCACATCAGTCTTACTGGCCCTACACAAACCACTAGTTTTGGCGTCCAATCCCAACTCTGTGATTTTCTTTATAGCAACCCTCTCTTCTTCTGACACAGCCGGAAATCCGGTCTCAATTACCTCTACACCCACTTCATCCAGCATTGAGGCTATGGCAATTTTTTCATTTACAGCAAAAGCTACCCCAGGAGCTTGCTCTCCTTCTCTAAGAGTATTATCACAGATTTGAAACTCTCTGATTTTTTTACCGGTCCACGGATTTAAAGAATACATTGCATTTAACAGAATAAAACTATCATATATACTTAACCTCTCATCTCATACCTTTTACACCAAGAATTTTAGGACATTGTCAGCTATGCTGACAAGTAGTAAACGAAGTTTACCATATTGTCAACTTTGTTGATAAACGGTCAAGCATAGCATTACAATGTTATATTTTTCCACTCTACCATCCTGTCCAGTAGATATTTTTACCCGTTGCTGAAAGAGGGACAGCCAAGCATATCTGTGCATCCATTAGCCCGAGTTGTATAGCAGCACTTCCTGCTGAATACATGATTCTGTTATCAACACACAACTCCCCTGCAAATTTCACAACAGAACCGATAGCAATACCAAGATCCATCACTTTCATTATGCAGTTGGGTCCATAATAGTCATTTAGATGACGTTGCTCTGTAGAATTGAATTCTGAGCATGTTTCAAACCCACATCCACCACAGTCAAGACCTGCTCCTTTTGAGTACTTGACCCCTATGAGCAACAATGCCGGGGTTTTCCTCAAGTGTTCTGCGTTAATCAAGTGGGATCTTCTGTTTCTTTTTTTACCCATTTCATCCAGTTTATCTGCTATGAGTTCCACTTCTTTACCGGCAACGAGTTTAACAACTATATCATCCACACCTCTTGTTTTAGGGGCCGTTCTTGCTACCACAGACATCATTTTCGCAGCCTGAAGTATCCCTTCAAGTTCCAGATCACCCATATTTTTTTCAGACATCCATGGATACTCATCTCATAGAGATTAAAAAAGTTATTATTCTACTTCAAAGGAGAACCGCTTGAATTCACCCTCGCATGGATGACCGGACACATAATAAAGGGCTCTAGGAGCTGTTTCTATAACAAAAGCAGATGAGGTAAACCGATCTCCATGTCTGCAGATTGAGTTATCTGAGGGACCATTTTCATGGTCTTTCAGCAAGGACTTTATATCCTCAAATTCCTTTGCATACTCCAGCAACTCTCTCGCTCGCTTGTATCTATGGAAGGTGCTTGGATACTCTGCAATCCGTTTTGGGCCATAACTCAGATATATGAAGTGATTTGTCCTGACAACTTTATCCGTTACTTCTCTGACTACTGACTCCTTCTCTGAAGATTCAATAACGAAACATCTATCCATACTACAGATGATCAGATTTCCAGGGGCGAAATTAACCAGCTCTGCCTGTGCAACTTTAACTGCCTTATCAACCTCAGGTTCTTTTAATATTTCAGGAATTACATTTCCTATGAACTTCTCAGTATCGTATTCTTCTCCGGATCGTACGACTGAACATACTGCAGCGATCCCTTCTGAATTTAGTCCTCCGTACACCCCATCCTCATTGGTAATCAGCAAAACATTTTCTTCTTTTTTTACTTCTTCTTCTACTTTCATCCCTTTAACAGGATCCCTGGTTTTAAATAAAATAAAATACTCCAGCTTTATTGCCCCTGTGGTGCACATACTTAACCACCGAAATAAATATGAATTGCATTGATTATTCCTTCCAGCTTTTCCATAGAAGAGATTACCTCTTCGGAAGGAGGATTATCTATACTTAGAACCATTATTGCTATCCCCCCAGGCTCATCTACAATCCTCCCGACATGCATCCTGGCTATGTTGATATTGTTCTGACCTAATAACGTCCCAACTCTACCTATAACCCCAGGTCGATCTTCATGCAGGGATATTATGACATGTCCTTTTGGAATTAAGTCGACATTATAATCACCTATCTTGATAACCCTGACATCCTGTTTTCCAAATGATGTTCCCAGTACTTTTCTCTCTACATTCTTACCTCTTAGAACCACTTCTAAGAGATTTGTGTAGTTATCTGTCTCAGATGTACTGCTCTCGACTATCTTGATACCCCTGGACTCTGCAATCATTGGAGCACTTACAAGATTGATTCCACTCCCCAGTATATGCTCCATTATACCCTTTAATACAGATCGGGTTACATATTCAGTGTCCCTTCCAGACAGAGTACCATAATATTTCACATTTACCTCATTTATTTCGCTGTCTACAAGACTTGCCACAAGTCTTCCCATTTTCTCTCCAAGGAACATGAATGGTCTTATAAACTCATAATCCTCTGCCTTTATCGATGGAAGGTTTACCGCATTCCGCACAGGTAGCCCTTTCAAGGCACTGATCACCTCTTCTGCGATGATAACTCCAACACTTTTCTGGGCTTCTACAGTTGAAGCAGCTATATGGGGTGTCACCACCACTTCCTCAAGTTCCAGTAAGGGAGAGTTTCTAGGAGGTTCTTCCTCAAATACATCAAGAGCTGCCCCCGCCACTTTACCACTTTTTATGGCCTCATACAGGGCTTTTTCATCTATTACTCCCCCACGAGCACAATTAACAATATACACCCCTCTCCTCATCATGCTGAATTTTTCTTCATCTATGAGATGATAGGTGTTCTTGGTCAGTGGGGTATGGACTGTGAGAAAATCAGATTTCATTATTACCTCCTGGAGAGATGTGAGTGGAACACCCAATTCTCTTGCCCTCTCTTTGGTTATAAATGGATCGTACGCCAGTACCTTCATTTCCAGCCCCATGGCTTTCGATGCTACTAGAGAACCGATTCTCCCCAGACCTATAATTCCAAGGGTTTTTCCTCTGAACTCAACCCCCATAAACCGCTTCCGATCCCATTCACCCCTCTTTAATGATTCGTTGGCTGATGGAATTTTCCTCAAAAGAGAGAGGAGCATGGCTATCGTGTGCTCTGCAGCAGATACCGTATTACCTTCGGGAGCATTGACAACAACTATTCCTCGTTCAGTTGCTGCTTCTACATCGATGTTGTCAACGCCGACACCGGCTCTTCCTATCACTCTGAGATTTACCCCACTCTCTATAACTTTCCTCGTAACCTTCGTCTGACTTCTCACGATAAGGCCATGGTAATCTCCCAGAGTCTCTATCAACTCTTCTTCTGAAAGACCTGTTTTAATATCTACTTTAATGTCTTTTTCTCTCCTAAGAAGTTTTACACCTTCTTCGGAGATGTTGTCAGAAATCAACACTCTGTACACCATGCGCTCACCCAACAGTTAGGAAAGTTTTAAGTATTAATATATATAGTTTTCAACCCAAGTAAATGGAGGAATAAGGGATGGGGATAGTCTGGCTTAGTGATCTGGATGCTAAAGACATTAACATTGCCGGAGGGAAAGGTGCAAATCTGGGAGAGATGCTCCGTAATGAGATTCCAGTCCCGAATGGATTTGTGGTGGATAGTCTTACATACAAGGAATTCATAGAAAAAGCTGGTTTAAAAGACAAAATTCAGTCTTTACTTGAATTCAATGTAAATGATTCTGCTGTTTTGAAAGAACGTTCTGCTGAAATTAGGGAATTAATAGAGCAGGCCAAAATTCCAGCAAACATTCAAAAAGAGATAGAAAAAGCATATGAACAACTGTGCAAACAAGAAGGAGAAGAGGTCTTTGTCGCAATTCGAAGCTCCGCTACGGCAGAAGACTTACCTGAAGCCAGTTTTGCAGGTCAGCAGGATACGTATCTCAACATTAAGGGTAAAAAAAATGTTGTAAAATACGTGAAAAAATGCTGGAGCTCTTTATATACTTCTCGAGCCATATTTTATCGGGCCCAGCAGAACTTTGATCTTGGTTCTGTCAGTATCGCAGTTGTGGTCCAGAAAATGGTCAACGCAGAAAAATCAGGTGTTATGTTTACTTCTCATCCCGTTACTGGTAAAAAACTTGCTATTATTGAGGCGACCTGGGGCCTAGGAGAGGCCCTTGTATCTGGCAAAGTAAGCCCGGACACCTATATATTCGACCGGGATAACAAGAAACTAATAGAGAAAAAACTGGGAACCAAGAGTATTATGATCACTAGAGATCCAGAAACTGGCGAATCCATAGAAAAAGAGGTAGACAACTCCCTGCGAGAGTCTTTTGCTTTAACTGAAGAGGAGATTCAGAAACTAGTCTCTATCGGAGAGGTCATAGAGGACCTTTATGGCCATCCACAGGATGTGGAATGGGCCATAGAGAGAGGTGAGATCTATATAGTGCAGTCCAGGGCCATAACAACTATCAAAGGTGAAATGGAAAAACCAACTCCCTCAGAGGGTGAGGTTTTATTGAAGGGTCTCGGTGCCTCTCCCGGTATGGCCACCGGTGAGGTAAAAATCCTCAATGATGCCTCTCGATTGGATAAAGTCCAGGAAGGAGACATTCTAGTAACAAAAATGACCACGCCCGATATGGTTCCTGCCATGAAAAGAGCCGGGGCGATAGTCACTGATGAGGGTGGTTTAACCTGCCATGCAGCTATAGTGTCCAGAGAACTTGGAACTCCAGCAGTAGTAGGAACAAAAAAAGCAACAACACTATTGAAAGACAACATGGTTATTACTGTTGATGGTGAGCGTGGTGTGGTATATCGCGGGACCGTAAAAACAGAAGAGGCAAAAGAAGAGAGAGTCAGAGATCTTGTTACTGCTTATTCTCCTATCATAACCGCCACTGATGTTAAGGTAAACGTCTCCATTCCAGAAGCTGCAAAGCGTGCAGCTGAAACTGGCGCCGATGGAGTGGGGCTGCTCAGAATAGAGCATGTTATTCTTGGACTCAAAAAACACCCTATGAAATACATAGAGGATGGGGAGGAGGAAGAATACATAAAAGAGCTGGCTCAGGCCATACAGACGGTTGCTGAAGCTTTTTACCCAAAACCCGTGTGGGTAAGAACCCTTGATGCGCCCACCGATGAGTTCAGAAATATGGAGGGGGGTGAAAGAGAACCAATAGAAGCCAACCCGATGCTCGGATACAGGGGGATTCGAAGGGATTTACAGGAAGAGAGTCATTTCAGACTGGAGATCAGAGCCATTAAGAAACTTATCGAGATGGGGTACTCTAACCTTGGCGTTATGCTCCCTCTTATCATCCATCCAAAGGAAGTGCGGAAAGCTAAACAGATTATGGAAGAAGAAGGACTTGATCTAGAACGAATAGAAGTTGGGATAATGGTCGAAACTCCTGCCTCTGCTTTGATCATAGAAGATCTGGTAAAAGAAGGAATAGACTTCGTGTCATTTGGAACCAATGACCTTACTCAATATACCCTTGCAGTGGATAGAAACAACGAGAATGTTTCTTTCCTGTACGATGAGACTCATCCAGCTGTGATGAAGCTCATCGAACGGGTGATCAGAATCTGTAAAGAGAACGGGGTTAAAACATCTATATGTGGTCAGGCTGGTTCATACCCCCATGTCGTGGAAAAACTTGTCAAACTTGGCATTGATAGTGTTTCTGCAAACCCTGATGCTGTAGCCATCGTAAGGGAGACAGTAGCCAGAATTGAAAAAAGACTCATGCTTGAGAACGTGAGGAATCAGTAATGCTGGACAGGCTGAAAACGTCTCTTTTAAACGCTCCGGTAGTGATGAGAGGTAAGTATGCATATTTTATCCATCCAATTTCAGATGGAGTTCCTCAACTTGCTCCTGAACTGATCAGAGAGGTCGTGACATCAATTCTTAAAATAGCCAATCTAGATGTGGACAAGATTGTTACCATAGAGGCCATGGGTATCCATGTGGGAACCGCTCTTTCACTCACCACAGACATTCCCTTAGTTATTCTTCGTAAAAGAAAATATAATCTCCCAGGAGAGATTGCGGTGCATCAGGTTACTGGCTACTCAAAAGGAGAGCTCTATCTGAACGGTGTAGATGAAGGAGACAATGTCCTTATAGTAGATGACGTGGTGAGCACAGGCGGTACCATGATTGCCACAATCCAGGCCCTTGAAAAAGCTGGAGCAATTATTCAAGATATTGTCGCTGTGATTGAACGAGGAGATGGAGCAGAAAAAGTACGGGCAGAAGGATATGATATTAAAACTCTGGTCAAGATAGATGTTGATGAAAACGGCGTTAAAATCCTTTCTTGAAGAAATACAAAGAATTGGAGAGGAGATTAAAAGAAAGGATGGAAAACTGGTGGGAGTTCAGCTCCCCGATGGGTTGAAACGATTGTCCATTCAAATTGCAACCGTCCTCGAAGCCATAGGACTTGAACCTATATTTTCAGGAGAACATTCCTATGGGGCCTGTGATATCGATACGGCTCTCCTTGACACGGTAGACTACCTGATTCATGCTGGGCATACTCCTCTTTATAAAGATGATAGAATATTCTTCGTCCCTTATTTTGTTGAATACAATCCAGAAATTGTCAGAAAGGCATTTTCTCAATTAGATGGTAAGATCTGCCTTATTTCTACAGCACAGTATACTCATAGGCTTCCTCAAGTAAAACACATACTGGAAGAAGCAGGGTTCACTGTTGAGCTCAATAAAGGCGATGACAGGGTATGCTTTCCCGGGCAAGTGCTGGGATGCAACTATACTGCTGTGAAAAACTGTGATATGATCTTGTTCATTGGAGATGGGCTCTTCCATCCTGTTGGAGCGGCCATATACTCAGGTAAAAAAGTCTGTAGACTGAATCCTCTCTCAGGAGAGGTCGACCTTGTGACTCCAGAGAACATGATCAAAAGAAGATATCTCCTCATGACCAGATGTATGGACATGAAAACATGCGGAATACTGTTATCAAAGAAACCGGGACAGTTTAGGCTTACACTGGCCAGAGAAGCAAGGAATATTGCGAATGATAGATTTCATGCAGATCTGATAGTAGTGGATGAAATAACACCCGATAAAATAGATAACCTACCCTACGATTTCTTTGTAAATACAGCATGTCCTAGAATAACCTTTGATGACTGGAGTAATTTCTCAAAACCCATTATATCTTTTCAAGAACTGGAGATTATCGTAGGGAAAAAACCATGGGAGTCGTATTCACTGGACTGGATACCAGGGTGAAGACATGGCCATAGAACTCCTGATACTCCTGCTGTCTCTCATTCTGGATAGAGTAATTGGGGAGATGCCTTCCAAGATTCATCCGGTAGTCTGGATTGGAAAACTGATAGAGATTATCGACAGTAAAACCACCAGAAGATACGGGCTAATCGGTATCCTGAACGGAGGATTGCTTTCTGGTCTGATTATCGGACTGTTTATCCTTCCTGTTTTTCTGATCTCTCATCTTGAAATGAGGGGAGGGTTCATCGATCGAATTGCCGTAATAGCTCTGTCGGTATTCTTTTTAAAATCTACATTCTCTCTTAAATCTCTGGATGCTCATGCCCTAGATGTGTTCAATACAGGAATCAAAAAAGAAAAGGTTCAGATGATGGTAAGCAGAGATGTTTCCAATCTCGACAGACCTCACCTGATTTCTGCTGTTATAGAGTCTTTGGGAGACAACATAGTAGACGGGTTTATTTCTCCCCTTTTTTACTACCTTCTCCTAGGATTACCTGGAGCCCTTGCATTTCGAGCCATCAACACACTTGATGCTATGGTTGGGTATAAAACTCCCAAATTCAGAGACTTTGGAAAAATTCCTGCAAGGCTGGATGATATTTTGAATTTTATACCATCAAGAATTTCAATCCCTTTTTTCATGGCCGTCAAGCCTCTGTGTATAAAAACAGTAGCACGTTTCAGGCATGTCAAATTAAATGGGGGCTATCCCATCTCTGCCATGGCAGGATGTCTGGGCATTACTCTTGAAAAAATTGGGCACTATCGCATAATAGCCGGAAGGGAACCAGTAGACCAGGATATAATAAGAGGAGTATGGACTGTCAGGAAAGTATCTATGTTCTATGCTATTGTTATTTTGATACTCATGTGGCAGATAGGAGGGCCTGTTTTCCGTTAAAGGTTTATTCACCATCAATGGTCATAGCATTCTCCCTTATGTGTTCTTAGAGAATAAATGGTCTGTCTGGCATCCTTAAAATTGAATCGTTCTACTATTATTCCTGAATCTTTTAACCTCCGGATAGCATATCTGACAGTCCTCACCGGAAGCATTGACTCCTCAACAATTTCTTTTTGAGTTAGTTCTCCTTTGTACTCAAGAATTTTGTAGATAAGCTTCGCACTGGGGGGTAGTGACTCAACGGGTTTTCCATCTCTAACAACAAAAACGACCACTCCGCATGAGACTGCAGCAGTTCACTAGGATATTTAAAAATTGCGGTAGAAACATCTATCTCATGACTTCAATCAATGAATATCACAATAAATAAACCACTTTACCTACAGGAAGATTTATTAACTAGTTATTGGAGAGTACTACTTGCAACAGATGAAAAGAGATTTTCTCTTTTTGTATGTTGACGTAAATAAATGCAGTTAAACTGCTGTGTTTAAACAGGTGGAAAAATGAATTATAGAGAGCGAAAAATGTATAAAATTACATGTAGCGATTGCGGCAAGGAGGCAGAAGTACCTTTCAGGCCTACTGAAGGTAGAGCTGTGTATTGTCGGGATTGTTACCAGAAAAGAAACAGATTTTAGTCGGAGAAAGGCATATTAAACTCACAGATATCCTTTTTCTCAAAGTTATTTTTTTAAGGATACTACAGAAAAGTTTATAATCCCTCCATGAGAGGATGGCCGTATATGGATCAGGTCAAGATTTACTTTCCCGATGGTCACCTTGAAGAACGAGTGTGGAATGCCCTTATTGAAGCAGGATATCGTCTCGAAAAAACTGAAAGAGGATATCTCATCGGAGTAGATCATCCCGACATTATATTCAAACAGGTAAGGCCTCAGATCATGCCCTTTTATGTTATGAGGGGGAAAGGCGATGGTGGATTTACGGGAGAAGATATCTTTGAGAACTCGAAATTTAAATTTTCTGATATGGAAACGAAAGTGGCTGCTTTAGCCCGATTAAAATTCCGTCCCACCAAGCTCGTTGTGGCCGTATCTGAAGAGATGTATCCTGATGTACATAGCATAGAAGATTTCATATCTATCGTGGGCGATAAGGAAGTGATGTTCGCCTCTGAATTCCCAGAACTGGCAAAACAGTACGCAAGAGATAAGGGGCTTAATGCCATTGTGTATGATCCGATCGGGAAAACAGAAGCCGCTCTAATCTCACCTAACCCTGAAGCAGATATAATATTAGAAGTGACAGAATCAGGAACTACACTCAGAGAGAATGGAGCCAGAATAATAGATGTCCTTAATAGAGAGGTTCAATCCATTTTTATTGCAAGTAGGGAATCTCTGAAAAACGAGAGAAAAAGAAGGGTGATGGAGAACTTAGTGACAGATGTAAAGGAAGTACTTGAATCTCAGAATTTTGTTAGTCTTGTGTTCAACGTTCCCGAGGAAGAAGATGTCCAGAGAATAAAAGATTATCTTACAAAAATGGGGTTTGACCCTACCATTTCCACCCTATCCAAGGGTGGAGTGGCCATGCACATTATACTGGATAGATCTCAAGTAAAATTCCTTAAACCTACTCTAAGAAAACTTGGGGCAAAACGACTGGCCACCTCTCCAATTATTACTTTTGGAGACTGAATAAAATGCTGAACAAAATGAACAGAAATATAAAAGAGAGATTTACTTTATCTCTTATTTTCATTCACAAACTCTTCCATAAGGTTCATAGCCCTTTCTAACCTCTCATAACTCGTTGCATAAGAGATTCTAATGAAACCTTCATTCTCAGGGCCAAAAGCGCCTCCTGGAACCACGACAACCCCTTTATCATCAAATAGCTTCATGGCAAACTCTTCTCCATCCATACCAGTTCCGCTCACTCTGGGAAACACATAAAAGGCACCATGAGGTTTCACGCAGGAAATACCATTCATCTCATTCAGCCTTTTTACTACCAGATCCCTCCGCCTTCTAAACTCGGATACCATTTCACCCACGAAGGCCATATCTGTATCCAGAACATTGGCTATTGCTTTCTGGGCAAAAGCAGGAGCACATACTCCATTATACTGATGGACACGAAGCATCTTCTCAATAAGATCTTCCCTAGCTATAACATATCCAACTCTCCAGCCCGTCATAGCAAAGGTTTTTGAAAAGGCTCCAATCGTTATAACTTTATCATAATATTTTCCGAAGCTTGTGTGGGGACGATCATATACTATCTTCTCGTATACCTCATCACTTATTATCCAGATGTCATTATCTTCAGCTATTTCAGCAATCGCTTTAACCTTATCCTCCGAGATTACAGCTCCAGTTGGATTATTGGGGGAGTTAACCAGCATGAAGGAGATATCCTTACTGGCAACTTCATTCAGAGTGTCCGGATTGACTTCAAATTCGTCCTCATCCGTGGTTATTAAATCCACCACCCTACATCCAGTAAGACTGGCATAACCATAATACCCAACAAAACTGGGAGATGGAATTATAATTTTACTTCCCTCCTCGAAAAGGGAAAGAGCGGTGATCATCAGAGCCTCACAGGCTCCGACCGTAACCATCACATTTTCAGGAGTAACTTCAAATCCATTCTCCCTAGTGTATTTTTCAGCCAGTTTTTCTCTAAGCTCTGGAATTCCGAAATTGGAAGTATAGTGGGTGAACCCCTCCAGCATAGCCTTATATGCTTCATCACACAAACTTTTTGGCGTATCAAAATCAGGTTCTCCAAGACCCAAACTTATAACTTCTCTGCCTTTCATTTTCTGGGCCATTTCAAACATTTTTCGTATCATCGAGGTGGAAATACCCTGAACGCGTTTTGCTCCTTCCATCATCTCACCTACCAGCATTAAGGTGAGAGATACGCTAATATTTAAGTATTGTGCAGTTTTATATTCTGCCTGATGTACGAACTGAGAATTAAAAATGCCCGATTATATGTATCCGGATTCCTGACTGAGGGAGAAGTTGGAATTTCTGATGGAAAAATCCAGTATATCGGAAAAGAGAAGATTAGAGGCGAAAAAACTATCGATGCTCGGAAAAATATTGTTATGCCCGGTCTTATGAACGCCCATACTCATCTGGCCATGGCCCTTTTTAGAGGCTTTGCTGAAGATCTTCCCTTAGAGAAATGGCTTCAAATGAAGATATGGCCTGCCGAACGGAAGCTTACCTCTGAGGATGTTTACTACGGTTCCTTGTTAGGAATTATTGAGATGATAAGAACCGGCACCACCTGTTTTTCTGATCTGTATGTGGAAATGGATGAAGTGGCCAGAGCTGCCATAAAAGCTGGTATACGGGGTTGTTTATGTTATGGAATGGCGGATCGTGGTGACGAGGAAAGAGGAGAGAAAGAATTGAAAATAGGCATGAAATTTGTAAAAAAGTGGAAAGGAAGCGAGATTATATATCCCCTATATGGTCCTCATTCTACATATACATGCTCTCCTAAATTCCTCGAGACTGTAAAAGAGACTGCTAAGGAAGATGGAGTGCCTGTTCACATCCATGCCTCTGAAAATCAGTGGGAAATACAGGAGGTTAAAAGGCAATGTGGAGCCACCCCGATTAAGCTTCTTTATCATCTTGAATTTCTGGATGAGCACACAATACTGGCCCATTGCGTCTGGGTTAGCGATGAGGAGATCCAGATGCTAAAAAACAGCAAAACCAATGTGGTCCACAATCCAGTAAGCAATTTGAAACTTGCAGCTGGTATCAGTCCTGTTTTCCAGTTCCTTAGAAAGGGTATAAATGTCAGTCTTGGGACTGATGGGGCAGCTTCAAATAACTCTTATGACCTATTTGAAGAAGTTAAAATCACTCCATTACTTCAGAAAGTGGTAACTGGAAGGGCCGATGCCATATCAGTAAGAGAGGTTATCGAGATGGCAACCGTCAATGGATACAAAGCCTATGGCCTTAATGGAGGAGAACTTGAAATAGGAAAGCTTGCTGATATAATCATAATCGATATATCAGGAATCAACCATCATCCTTCATATAATCCTCTCAATAATCTCGTGTATTCCGGGCGAGGTTGCGATGTCACTCACACCATCATCAATGGTAGGGTGGTTATGGAGGATAGAAACATCCTGACATTAAACGAGGAAAAGATTATAGGAAAGATAGAACGAATGAAACAAAAGTTCATGGATGATTGAAATGGAGACAAGATCATGAAAAAAATTCTGATAACCAACGATGATGGAGTTTATAGCTCGGGTATCCATGCCGCCTATGAAGCGATAAAAGATCTTGGAAAGATTTATGTAGTAGCTCCTGCTACTCAGAAAAGTGGTGTTGGGAGAGCACTGTCTATTTTTGAACCCATCAGGGTTTTTAAAACCAGAGTAAATGGTATAGACGCGTATGCTGTCGGAGGAACACCAACAGATTCTGTTATTATCGGTATATATGCTGTTATTCAGGAGATCCCGGATCTGATAATCTCAGGAATCAATTTTGGGGAAAACCTCTCCACAGAGGCCATTACCACATCTGGGACAGTTGGTGCGGCTCTTGAAGGAGCAACCCAGGGATCCCCTTCCATAGCAATATCTATGGAAGTAGAAGATCAGACTGAAAAATTTCATTTAGGATTTATAAAAAAAGATTTTGCAGTTCCAATAAAAATTCTCAGACAATTAGCCAGAAAAGTCCTGAAACAAAAACTACCAGATGGAGTGGATATCCTCAATGTGAATATTCCAAAAGGAGTGAGGGGAGATACACCGGTAAAAATCACCAGACTTGCAAGACGTGTTTTCACAACCTCTGTTGATAAGAGGCTGGATCCGAGAGGACGACCATACTACTGGATTGATGGCACCGAGTTTGGAGGAGCAGAAGAGGGCACTGATGTCCACGCTCTGAAAAATGGCTTTATCTCTGTTACTCCCATAACCCTTGATTGCACAGCAAGGATAGATCTGAGAATCCTGAACCAATGGATGGAGGTAGATTGATGGATAAAAAAATTGTTGGAGAATTTATTGCAAGCAAGATCAAAGATGGAGATATTATAGGACTCGGAAGTGGTTCAACGGTTGCAGAATTCATCATGAGTCTTGGAAAAAGAATCCGGGAAGAGGGTATCGAAATTTATGGTGTTCCATCTTCCTATCAGAGCAAATTGATAGCTATCGAACAGGGTGTTCATGTAGTCAGCCTGCAGGAATACCCTGAACTGAACCTAGGAGTAGATGGGGCTGATCAGGTTGATCCAGAATTTAATGCAATAAAAGGAGGTGGAGGGGCACATACTATGGAAAAAATAGTTGCTCATGCTTCAAAAAACTTCATAATTATCGTTGACGGCAGTAAGGTTGTCAATACCCTAACATACCCCGTACCGATTGAAGTGATTCCTGAAGCCAGTATTACTGTGATGAAAAACCTGCAATCAATCAGGGGAGATGGAACTGTGAGACTTGCCAACAAAAAAGTCGGCCCAGTCATCACCGACAACGGTAATTTCATAATCGACTGGAACTTTGGAGAGATAGATGCTCCAGAATTGCTTGAAAAAGAGGTTAACAATATACCTGGAGTGGTGGAAAATGGAATATTCCCCTCCAGGCTGGTTAACGAAGTTTACGTGGGAAAAAGAGGTAGAATCGAAAAACTCGAAAGGAGAAAACCATGAAAAGAGATAAAATTGTTTTACTGGCTGACACTCATATGAAATCCTGGAATCCCCCTCCAACCCTTGCTAGCCTTATCGACGAAGCAGAAATAATAGTTCATGCCGGAGATTTTACTACAGAGGAAGTATATGAAGTTCTGAAAGAAAAAGAACTGTATGCTGTTCATGGAAATTCTGACACATCTCACTTAAAAAATCGATTACCTGAGCAAATCACCTTTTCATTCAAGGATATAACAATCGGAGTTGTTCATCAGGGACAGCTACATCTTAATGATCTAACCGGTCTGGGGTATCTGGCCAAGGAGATGGGTGTGGATGTCCTTGTGTTTGGCCATGCTCACAGATTCATGCTAGAACAGCTCCCCCATGCAATCTTGGTATGTCCGGGCAGCCCCACCATGCCAAGACTTTCCTTTCCCACCTGTGCTGAACTCTTTATCGAAGGTGGTACGATAACTATCCAGGAGAGAGTTGTTTCACCCCAGGCCTGTAAATCCATTTTATTGCCAGCATTCACTGACAACAGTAAAACATAGTCTCGATAGTATAACCAGAGCTCATCATTTTCTATATAATATAATTACGAAATTCTTCATAATATTACTATAAACTCTTAAATGGTAAAAAATATTTAGTAGCAATACTATGTACATGATATGAGTAATCAGTTTAAAAGAGAAGTTGAAATCAGAAATATCGTCTCAATCGATTCAGAGAAAGCCAAAGCCCTTGAAGATCCTATCAGAGTTGCTATCTTGGACATACTTTCCCGTCAAAGCTGCTCCATCATGGAAATTGTGGAAAAGCTGAAAGAACATGGCATCGTAAAGGCTCCAACTACAATCCGACATCATGTAGATATACTGAAAAAAGCAGGATTGATTGAACTTACCGAATTGAGGGAGACAAAAGGAGGAATTCTTAAGTATTATGCTTCTAACACCCTTTTCATTCATCAAACCATGCCTGACAATTTTGATGAAGCTCTTTCTCCGGCCATAGAATTTACAAAAAAATCTCTTGAAAGAGTCATTCAGGAAGTAAAAGACCGATATTGGGATCAGATAGTAGAAACAGCCGAGAATTTAAAAGCCTGTCCTTATTGCTCGACAGAGCATTTTATTGATCATATTACTGTGAACATATTAAACAGAGCCCTTGTGGATATCCTCAGAAAATCAGGATAAGGAGAGAGCTTATGTACGGGCAATCAGCCACATCAGTTAGAAGACATCATGTTAAGATTGGTGGTTTATCCTGCTCTTTCTGCTCTGAAACCATTAAAAAGGCTTTTTCCCAAGTTCAAGGAGTAAAAAGGGTGAGTGTGAGTCTTGCCCATGAGGAAGTCATGATCGAATTTGATCCCCGTGTAATTGACTCCCCTGAGCTTGAAAAAATACTGGAAAACCTCGGATATACTGTGAGAGATCTGGATAAAATGAGATCTTTTGAAGACGAAGAGAGAGAACTAACCAAGGAAAAGAGACGATTGAAATATGCAGGAACTCTGGTTGGAATTTCAGTGTTTCTCATGGTGGTTATGAAGGCTGGAGTTCAGGGATACTATCCTATCTATCTGATGATCGCTACTGCTCTCACCATGGTGTTTGTCCTAGGACGGCCCATTCTGAAAATGGCTTACTTTTCCTTGAAGAGGGGTATACTCAATCAACATGTCCTTATGGAGTTCAGTGCCTTTGGAGGTCTTACTGGTGGCTTTCTTGGATTTATTTTCCCAGAGTTCCCGAAAATGGACTTTTTTGCTGTTTCTGTGTTTGTTACAGGATACCATATACTCTCAGGATATGTATCTCTCAGAGTGAGAATGAAAAGTTCAGAGGCAGTGAGGAGGCTTCTCCAGATGCAAGCCCGGAAAGCCAGAGTGGTGATTGAAGGAGAAGAGAGAGTAATACCCATTGAGTCTGTTAAAAAAGGAGCTTTAGTCAGAATAAAACCGGGAGAGACTGTTCCTGTGGATGGTACTGTGGTAGAAGGTGAGAGCGCCATTGATGAAAGCATTGTTACTGGAGAGAGCATCCCTGTTGAAAAATCTAAGGGAGGGGAGGTGATTTCAGGCTCTATTAATCTAACTGGTGCTCTACTTGTAAAAGTCTCCAGGGTAGGGGAAGAGAGTTTTCTATACCGGATTGCCCAGCATGTAGAAGAGGCAAGAGCTTTAAAACCTGGGGTTCTTCAGCTTGTGGATAAAATACTAATGTATTATGTTCCTTTCGTATTGATCTTCGCTGCTTTAAGTGTTGCTATATGGACTCTTGGGATGTGGCTATTCATGGAAATGTTTGACTTCAAAAGGGCCATCTTTGCTGGTCTTGCAGCTCTGGTTATGGGATACCCATGTGCTCTAGGAATGGCAACACCTCTTGCCATGATTCGGGGAGGTGGGGAAGCAGCCACAAAAGGGATACTGATGAGGAGTGGTGAGGTGTTTCAGATATTCAAGGATGTGCAAAAAATTATTCTCGACAAAACTGGAACCCTCACAACTGGCAGGCCCCATATAATGGAGATCATAACTCTAAATGGAAAAGAAGGAGATCTTATGGCCATCGCTGCTTCTCTTGAACAATATTCTGGGCATCCCCTCGCAAAGGCTATAGTTGAAGATTCAAGAGAGAAGGGGATATCCCTGAAACAGGTGGAAAAATTTTCAAGCCTGTCAGGCTTTGGAGTCGAAGGAATTGCAGGAGGGTTACCTGTTCTTGTGGGCAATATAGAACTTATGATCAAACGAGGGATAGACATCACTTCAGCAAAAAATGCTATCGATAAACTGGAGAACAAGGGAATGAGTATCGCTCTCGTAGCCATAAACAAGAGACTTACAGGAATAATAGGTCTGGGAGACACTCTGAAAGAGGACGTTTATGAGACCATAGAAGACATGAAGAGAGCCGGAATGGACCCCATCATGGTCACTGGAGATAATGAAAGGGCTGCAAAGGCCATTGCAAAAAAAGCAGGAATTGACGAGGTGATAGCTGGAGTACTACCAGAAGAAAAAGCAGAACATATCAGAGAGCTTCAGAAAAAGGGTTTTCGAGTTGCCATGGTGGGTGATGGTATTAATGATGCTCCAGCTCTGACGCAAGCTGATGTTGGAATTGCTTTCGCTACAGGAACAGACATATCCATAGAGAGCGCTGATATTATCATAACAGGCAACCGCCTTGGGGCCATTATGGACGCATATCATATCGCAAAAACTAGCTACAGAAAAACAAAACAGAACCTCGCATTAGCTTTTTCCTTTAACGGGCTGGGAGTGCCTCTCTCCATCACAGGTCTTGTCCATCCGGTATGGGCCATGATGGCAATGGCAGCGAGTGTAAGTGTGGTACTCCTGAATTCCTTTGGTGTACGTTTAATACCACCAATTCGAAAGAAACGCGCCACTAAAAAAGTTACCACTTCAGAGGAATTGGAAATTTTAGTCCCCACAATGCATTGCGAAGGTGTATTGAGACTATCAAAAATGCGATTTCTAAAATAGAAGGAGTGAAGCAAGTGAAAGGAGACCTATTCAAAAAGACAGTGAAGGTACAGATTAAGGGAGATAAAGGTCAGATAATAGAAAAAATAATCGAGAAAATTACAGGCCTCGGTCACAGAATCGGAGACTCTCGATAGTTTTATCTACACCCATTACCCCACAATCATGTATGAGATTTTTCGCAATAAAGGGAGATTATAAAACCGTCGAAGAGGTTTCAAGCAGATTATCTCCAAAGGGTAAGGTGGCTGTGGTAAGTGGCAACCAGAAAGAGCTGGCTATATCTTTCGATAATATAAAAATCTCACTACCACCAGATATAGACAGAGCTAATGAACTCCTATCCTTTCTTGGAGCGGATTACGTTATTTACCATCTGGAGGATGGTCTTAAAAATATTCCGTATCTCGACCCTGAAGATCCGGATTTTGATAAAAAAGTAGAGGACCTAGAAGAGTTTGAGACTTTGCCATCCCTCATCAGAAAAATTAAAAGCAATGAAGAGATTAACAGAGCAGGTGCCATTGTCACTTTCAGTGGTATCGTTAGAGGAATCGAGCAAGGAAAAAGGGTATTGCATCTCGAATTCGATAGCTATGACGAAATAGTGAGAGACAAGCTGCGAGAAATAGAAAACGAGCTAAGAAATAGCCATGGAATCGTGGATGTCAGGATTTACCATCGAACTGGAAAAATCAAAGCTGGAGACGATATAGTTCATGTTGTTGTAGCTGGAGGGCACCGACAGGATGTATGGCCCGTTATTATAAACTCCATGGAGCTGGTAAAAAAACTCGTCCCGATATGGAAAAAGGAAGTTTTGGAAGATGGAGAGAGGTGGGTAGATGGAGAACAGTAAAAATAGGCAGCTATTCGGAACCAATGGGGTTAGAGGAATAGCAAATACAGAACTCACTCCAGAGATATCAATGAACCTTGGAAGGGTCATAGGATCCATGGTAGAAGGTACAATTGCTGTTGGGATGGATGCCAGGATATCAAGCTCCATGTTGAAAAATGCCCTTATTGCCGGGGTACTGTCCACAGGCTCGAACGTTGTAGATCTGGGTCTATCTCCAACTCCTGCCATTCAATATTATGTCAAAAACAATGCCGATGCAGGTGTCATAATCACTGCCAGCCACAATCCAAAGGAATACAATGGTGTTAAATTCATTCAGGAAGATGGTACTGAGTTCACAGATGAAATGGATCGAGAGTCTGAAAAGCTGTTTTTTTCTGGAAATTTTAAAAAGGTGAGCTGGGACGAGATAGGGCAGCTATTCCACGATTCATGCCTGGATATGTATGTAAACGGAATCGTGGACAGGGTGGATTCTGAGTCCATTAAAAGACGGGGGTTCACAGTGGTGGTGGATGGGGGAAATGGTGTTGGATCTCTCACCACTCCCAGCATCCTGAAAAAGCTGGGTTGCAGAGTAATCAGTATCAACTGTCATCTGGACGGGATGTTTCCGGGAAGACAACCTGAGCCAGAAGAGCACGCGCTGAATGAACTGAAACGGGTTGTCAGAGAGATTGGTGCAGAATTGGGAGTTGCCCATGATGGAGATGCCGACAGGGCTGTATTTGTGGATGAAAAAGGAAATTTCATCAGAGAAGATGTGCTTCTTGCTTTATTGGCTCGGGAATACGTCAATAAACACAATGGTGGAGTGGTGGTTATTCCAATCAGCACATCCAAGATCGTAGAAGATGTTGTTAAGGAACATGGCGGGAGTGTAATTTACACCAGAGTAGGCAGTCCTACTGTTGCAAAGGTTATGAAAGAGGAGGGTGCAGTATTTGGTGGAGAGGGAAACGGGGGGCTAATCTTCCCGGAACATCAGTATTGTAGAGATGGCGGGATGGCTGTGGCAAAAATTCTTGAAATGATTGTGGAAAGTGATCTTTCATCCCTTGTGTCAGATATGCCCTCATACTACATGATTAAAGAAAAAATTCCATGTGAAAACAGGAATAAAGTTATGGAAGAACTCAAAAATAGATTTCCAGATGGAGATTTTACCGATGGCGTCCGTTTGAATTTCGAAGATGGATGGGTTCTTATCAGACCATCGGGAACAGAGCCTTTAATCAGAATTTTTGCTGAATCTATGGATAAAAACCGGGCAAAAGACCTCCTTGAGTTTGGTAAAAGAGAAGTGTCCAGTATACTTTCCTGACTCAATCCTCACTCTAGAATACACTTTTTATATTTTCCAGACGACATGTATTCCAAGGGTTAATTTTATTAATAATAATGAGTATTATCATAAACAGGGTGAAATCATGACCATCTCCACTGGCCATCCAAAAATAGATCAGATACTCCAAGGAGGATTTGTTGAGGACAGCACCATCTTAATAATGTATGACTCTCCCCCACCAGTCCTTTCCTTCATGTTCAAATACCTTATTCCTTCACTTCACTCCCAGCAATACAGGATTCTGTTCAGCATATATAGCAACACACCATACAGAAGGATAAAAAGAATCATAGAGATACTTAAACATAAATATCAGATAGAGATCCCCAAACTGAATGAGATAGATATATTGAAGCTTGGAGGAAACACAGATAAATTATTCGGTAATAATATGATATATATTCCAGAGGGCAGAACTGGGGAAGAGAGTCTTTTCGAATACATCTCAAAGTTAGATGGTTATATGAAGGAAGTAAAGGGAAAACTGGCCATATTTGCATTTGGATGGCATTACTTCGTTAACTATTATGGTGAAGAGGGATTTAAAGCACTGCTAAAAGCCCTTGATTTTGTCAGATCAGAGTATAATGGTAACTTTATCGTTCATTTCTACCCGACTGGTGTGATCGATAAAACAAAACAGAATATACTTCAGAAACTGTTTGATGTGACTCTTTATTTCAGGAAGATGGCTGATAACGGTTTTAAAATGGAAGTTAAACAATCTCTGGACCCACTTATCGATCTGAGAGGGCATATGCTCACCCTTAACAGAAACTTTGAACTAGAGTTGTGGTGATGTTAAAGGTATGGCTTTTTTCTCTATAGAAGTCTCTTTAGATCCTGTACAACATCTTCATTTTCTCATTTCGTATAACGTATCTCTCTCTTCCTTCTGATATCACAGTGAACGCATGATCTATAATTCGCTTATAAAACTCACAGTAGGGACTCTTTTCAAGAAGAGATCCTTTTTCAGAATACACCTCTCCGGGACAGGGAGCCCCACATATGTGCCTGTAAACACAGGAAGCACATTCTTGTATATCTTCAACTTTTCTCTCTCTGACTTCCATGAAAGGTATATCCCCAGAGAGAGTACTTTTCAGAAACACATCAAAAGGAAGGGCAAACTCCTCCATACCAATAAACTCTCCACACGGATACACCATTTTGTCAGCGGTAATGGACACGAATCTCCTTCCCCCACCACAAGGGCTGATATCACACTGCAAAACCCGCGAAGTTGGAGCTACAATTCCCAGGATCATATTGGCAAAATCTCCAATCACGATTCTCTGACCCTCCATAGATAGTTCAATAGCTCTCTCCACAGCTCTGATAAACTCTATGGCAGATTCTTCAACTGGTGGTCTAAGGGCCCTTCCTCCTGAGCTCGTCCCTCTAACAGGATTCATAAGGATTACATTGACCTTACCAGCAAGAAAATCAACCATTTCAGCAAGATGAGGGTAATTATACCTGTTTATGGTGGTTACCACGCTCATCCCAGGGTATCCTTCCATATAATCTAGGATTTCTGAGACCTTTTTAAAATGCCCGGTACCTCTAAGTATATCATTTACATCTCTGAAAGGCGAATCCAGAGAGACGCCAAGATTGGCTTTTCTTTCCATAATGAAGTCCATATCAGAAGGCTCCAGTAGGAGCCCATTGGTCTGAATCCCATAATTAAATTCAAACTCGTCCATTGCTTTAAAGAGAATCTCTTTAACAATAAGGGGTTCTGCCCCATGAAATACAACCCATTGTACATTCAGTTTTTCCAGACCTTCCAGAATCTGGCAGAGAGTTTCATAGTCCATGCTTTTTCCACGATCCTTTACTTCATCAGGTAAGTAGCAATAGGGGCAGGAGGCATTGCACAAATCTGTCGGATTAATGTAGGCTGTACTATATCTCACTTCAAACCTGTATTTCCTCATTTTTTCAATAAGTTCCTGTCTTCGAGATTTCCATAATGCCTCTACTTCCTGAGAGAGCCCTTCCTTACCGGATATGGCCCAAAAACCTGAATCGGGATCAAGATATGCTTCCAGAGTAGGATGATCCAGTGGAATCAAACCTTCTTTTTCTGCCATAATACCACCAAAAAATTAGAAGGGGGAGTTGTCACCCATCATCACGTAATGGGTCAGACCCCCATCTTCTGCTTCACACTCAAGTCTGTAGGTCATTACATCCTGGTGCATGAACATAACCCTACTGAAAAATATAAAAGAGTATGTTTTGTATTACGTATGTCATACAATTTTCCTTTATTACTCATTAGCTCTAGAGAACCTATTCTGTGGGGATATACACAATTTCAATTCCAGCATCCCTGAGAAATTGGAGTCCGTTGGTATCGGCATATTTCTTTCCGTATACAACCCTTCGTATTTTTGCATTTATTATCATCTTGGCACACATTATACATGGCTGGTGGGTTGTGTATATGGTAGCCCCTTCTAGGCTAACTCCATGTACAGCCGCTTGGATAATAGCGTTCTGCTCTGCATGTACTGCCCTGCACAATTCATGCCTCTCTCCTGAAGGAATCTTCAGTTCTTCTCTAAGGCAACCTATATCTAAGCAATGAGGCAGACCAGAAGGAGCACCATTGTAGCCGGTGGATAGAATCTGTTTATCCCTTACAATCACAGCCCCAACGTTGTTCCGCAAACAGGTAGAACGAGTTGCCACAACTCTGGCAATTTCCATAAAGTACTTATCAAGGGTCGGACGCACATAACCCAGCATTTATCCATTATATATATCCCTTTCCATATCAGAAAAAGTTATTCTCCTACGCTTTTTGATTCAAAAATGGTAAATACTATCAAAATAGATTCAAAATCATGCCCCTGATAGAAGTAACCATGTATGAAGGGCGTCCACGGGAGACCAAAAGGAAGCTTATTGAGGCCATTACCAGCACCGTTTGTGAGACACTCGGAACAACTCCTGAAAAGGTATGGGTTGTAATCAGAGAAGAGCCGAAGGAAAACCTTGGAATTGCTGGGAAACCTCTTGCATAGCCAGGAATCGCGAAAATCAAGCTGAACATGCATTTACAGTATATCTAGCTATCTAACCATACCCTTTATATATTTTTTAAATCCATTCAGGAGTATGAAAGTAAAGGATGCTCCCAGAACCTCCACTTCTATTGTCATCCGCTCTGAGACCTATGCAAGAATCACTCAATCAAAAAATCCTTTTCTTGAGTTGATGCGACGTTTATTCCGGAAAGAAGAAGTGGCTCTGAAAGCCATGGAATTCATTAACATTGTAGAAGAGAGACAAAAATCAAAGGAGCCATTGAGGGTGGATGAATGGGAAGAGACTATGAAAACCCTGAATATGGGGCGTTCTTCCTTCTACTCTATGAGAAATAAGTTGCTGGGGGCTGGACTGATATCCATTAAAAAAGGAGAGTACCGATTATCTGGACTTTTCAGCAAAGATCTGGTAGATATGGCCATGTGGTGGTGGAGTGCGGTCCTCAAGAATGATCCTGATACTCTGATATGAGTTATAAATTTCTTTTATCGTTTCAAATTAGGAAAAAAGAGGGGAGAGAGTGTATTAGTTTTAGAGGCCCATTCTGAAGAAGGAAAAGATGTTACTCAGAGTGGATTTCTGTGGTACATTGATGCCCGGAATATAATTTCCATATACGGGATGTCTCTCATCTCCATATCCAGAACCATATCCATAGGGCCCATAGCCATAATCACCCATCATAGAGCATCCACCATAATAGGGATTCTGACCATATCCTCCTGGAGCATCCATTCCGTATCCCATTCCATAGCCCATACCACCCATACCGGACATTCCGCCCATACCATAACTCCATCCTGTTCTTCCGTATCCCATGCCACCCATCATCATGGCATTGACAGTTCCACTAGCAATCACAATAAAGAGGGCGATTCCGAATCCGATTATCAACTTGTTTCTTTTCATTTATTCCTCACCTGTACAATTCAATGCTGTAGAACCCATTATATCTATCCTGTATGACTGGAGATCAAAACTGGATCCTCGCTCTCCCATATACGCCATTACGGTTTATAATCGTTTACAGGAGATAAATACAAATTCAGAACAATTTTTTCTTTCAAAAATGCAAGAATCGAGATTAAGCTATAAATTTTCTATATATAGAAACTACTCGGGAGGAATTATTCTCTCTACCTCAACCTCAAGAACGACAGAAGTCTCTGGCGGATCAGTTACTATTTTTCTAAGATGATCTCCCCAGTTGCTCATATCTTCTCCTCTATATCTGGTAAAAATTCTCTTGCTGATGTTTTTAATGATCTCTTTATCTTCTATAATTGAGGCTGAACCAAGGAGAATCACCCTCCAACCAGGAATGCCTTTTTCACTCTCTTCGATAGAAATGGCAACTTTAGGATTTCCTCTGATATTTCTCACTTTTTTACCAGAAGTGGAGATGTAAATCTTTCCACCTTCGTAAAGATACCAGACAGGAGCGACATGTGGCTGATCATCCATAGAGGTGGCTAGGCTGGCGATCATGGGTTTTTCAATTAACCTTACAACATCTTCAGGAATATCCTTCATTTTTTCATCACCATCTGAAGGAGTTCGTTATTTAATAAGTAATTTTTTCAACAAACATTTAGACCTCGTCAAGGAAAGGCTAAAAACTCATACAGTGATGCTAATTCTCATATCAATTAGAAACTACTTTCCAAGGAGTATAGTACTCCCATCAAAACCCTTAACTACCATCTTCTCTCCTATTCTCATGCCTTCATCACTTTTTGCTCTCCAGTATTCGTCCAATACCTGAACAATTCCCGTTGTTCCACTTTCATCCACTTCAACAATTTTACATGTAAGGCCAATTAGCCCTTCTTTACCGGTGCATACAGGTTTTCTCATTATATCCACAGTTTTTTTGAAGAGAAAATAGGATATACCCACAACAACCAGATACAGGGGGACGGCTACCGGTAAAGGAAAAAATAAAAATAGTACAAGGCCGAAAATCGGCAAAAAGAGGGGTAAATGACAGAGCACCTCATTCCCTCTTTCTTTTTTTCAGTCTTTTTTCAAGTTCTCGCTTCAGAATTTCTTCGTATTTCTTTTCAAGATCTTCCGATTCTTCTTCAAACTCCTCTTCTAATTCCTCTCCCGATTCTTCTTCACCTTCGAGATAGTCTTCTTCTTCAAACTCCTGAACGGTATGCTCTTTCTTTTTAGCTCTCATAGCCACATAGTCCTCTTCATCCATTTCGAGATCAAAGTCCTCTTCTTCGACGTTTATCACATCATCTGGATCCATATACCAGGTAACATTACGTTTTTTGCTTATGATGTAAATCACCAGTGCTCCAGCTGCCAGACCTATAACCGGATACGTCCATAAGGTAAGGAAAAATCCTTCTTTTGGTGGGTTGGCAAGGATTTCTTTCCCATACATATTCTGCATTTCCTTTATGATCCTATCTCTGCTGTAACCCATGGCAATCATCTGCTGGATTTCCTGTCTCATTGTTCCAGCGGCCTGACAGTCACAATTTTCGAGAATCTTGCCACACCCACACGAACATATCAGGTCTTTTTGCACTTCGTTGAGAGTAACCCCCAAAGCAGGCTGGATCAACAGGAGTACCGCCACCACACCCATCATCACCCTGATTCCTGCAGCTCTGATAGATCTTTCCTTTCTTTCCATCATTCCACAATCTCCCTTATCATTCTCCTGGGGAATAACGCTATCACCACACCTACCATCATGAGGGAGACTCCAGCCCATATCATCCACATAAGAGGGAGGAACTTAATTTTTAAATAAGCTACCCCATTGCTGAGACCTTCCAAGATTATATAGACATCTTTCGACAGAGTGGAAATTATGCTTACCTTCACTATATCCTGCCCTGTACGTATATACTGTTCTATCTTAGGATACGATGTTCCAACGAACTCACCATTCTTATATACATCTATCTGAACCATCCAAGTCCTCTTTACTTTATCTTCGGAAAATCCTGCATCTTTGTAAACAAAGGAGTAGTCCTTTAATGTAATGGCCTGTCCAGGATTTAATGATACTTCATGGGTTGAGTCATACATCCACCCACCGATGGTGCCAAGGAATATCAGAAACACGCCCAGGTGAACCGTGTACCCACCATATCTCCTTCGTTTCTTTAACACTACTTTTATTGGATTGGCCCTCCTTGGGTTAGCCTTCTCAGCAAACTCTCTATAATCGATAACGTACTGTCTGACATGAGTTGATAGCACAAAGGCAAGGATGGCTAATCCTATGGTTGCAGGTATTCCAAAACCAGCTATAAAAGAGACTATCCCGACCACAACGGTTGCAACACCTGGATATTTTACCTGATTCATAAATTTCTTTGGATCAAACCTCCTCCAGCCCACTATCACACACAATCCCATCAATACTACAAGAGCAACTCCCAAGGGTATCTCTATCAGATTATAGAAGGGGGGACCAACTGTGATTTTGTAACCCTCAACCGCTTCCGACAATATGGGAAATATGGTACCCCAGAATATGGTGAGGGCTGCAACTACCAGTACGAGGTTATTCAGGAGAAATGTAGACTCCCTGGATAACATGCTCTCGATAACATCCCTGCTCCTGATTGTATCATATTTTTTATAAATTATCAGGACTGTCATCAACAGAATCAGAATCATGTAGACCCCGAATACAGGTCCAACACCGGATTGGCCAAAAGAATGTACTGAAGAAATTACACCACTTCGCGTAAGGAATGTCCCGAATATCACGAACTCAAAGGTGGCAAAAGCCAGCAATATGTTCCATAATTTCATACCTTTTTTAGCTTCTTGGATCATAACGCTGTGAAGGAAGGCAGTTGCAGTTAACCACGGAAGCAAAGACGAATTCTCCACAGGGTCCCATCCCCAGAAACCACCCCATCCAAGGGTGGTATAAGCCCATTCAGCACCAAAGGCAATTCCAAGGGTCAGAAACGCCCAAGAGAACAGAGTCCATTTTCTGATCCTGAAAACCCATATATCTTCTTCAAGGATTACTCCTGCGAGAGCATATGCAAAAGGAATTGTTAAACCGGCATATCCTATGAAAAGTGTCACAGGATGGAAGGCCATTCCTGGATCCCTCAACAGAGGATTTAAACCCTGTCCATCCATCGGCATAAATTCAAGCCTTTCAAAGGGATCAAGGACTGAAGATAAGAGCAACAGGAAAAATATTTCTACTGATAAAAGGAACACCAGTGCCAGATTGGTAAGCTTGTCATTTCTGTCTTTTAGGACAATCCCTACCATAAAGAGAGACAGGATCCATGCCCACAGAAGCATAGACCCCTGTGAGCCAGCCCAGAAAGCACTGATGGTATAAAAGGTGGAGAGATACCGATCTGAATACATGGCCACATAAAGGACATTGAAATCCCTTGTGAGGAAATAGTAGAATAGGATCATGGAGGCAATTGTTACGAGAAGGGATATCAGTACAATCCCCTGTCTGGCATTCCTGATATCTCTTTTTCTCTCCTTTCTAATTCCTTCAATAAGCCCAACCAATGAAAAAAGCCCCACTAACAACGAAGCGTATATGAGGATACTTCCAATGTCCAAGATTATTCCTCCTTCACTTCAACATACTTGCTGGGGCATTTTACAAGGACTTCCTCTGCATAAAAAATTCCATCCTTGTAATCTCCCTTAACAACAACTGGATTGCCTTCCTGATAATTATTGATTCGCCCACTATGTACTACTGTAATAACCTGCTTCCCATCGGTAATCTGAAATGTGAGAGTGTTTGTAGTGCCATCGAAAGTTGTGGAGCCATTCACAATAGTCCCATTAACCTGTACATTGGTAGCCTCTCCCTTCGCCACAACGGCAGACACTTCCATATAGGGTGTCAGATTAGCTGCAAATGTGGCAACTACATACAGTGCAAATATAATTATAACAGCTCCCCCAATTAACTTATTCCTCCTCTTCATCGTAATCCTCCTCATGGTCACCTTGCTTCTCTTTCAGACGGTCAAGTCTGGCCATAACTTTCATGGCCTCTTTTTTATACTTTGCCTTAAGTCTCGCGTATTCCTCCTCGTCCAGCTTTCCATCCTCATAATCTTTCTCGAGTTCTTCAAGAACTGCAAGCAGGGATTCTTTCTGAGCTTCAAGTTTTTCCAGAGAAGGCATCCTTGATTGATAGTTTATGTACCCTACGAAGAAGATCAGGACGAGGATCACTCCTGTTCCTATCCAGGCCACTGTGGTTGAAAAATACTTCCCTGATTTTTCTCCCTCTCCCAGAGGTGGAGTATCTTGCGGTGGTGTTCCGAAAGATTTAAAGGTTACTGTTACCACATCTCCTTTACTTCCATTGGTCTGATAAAGAGCATAGTACTGTTTATTATTGAAAGTCACAGTTCCTTCAGGCTGGAGATTGGAATAATCAAGCAGTATATTTTCTCCATTTTCGATCAAGATCGACATCGTAGAAGTGTCAAAATCCATTACTTTCTCAAATGTAAGTACAGGGAGATAATAAATCAAAACTAATCTGCCAGGTTGCTCTGGTGGCAATGAATAATCAAACCTAACACCGTCCTGCTCTACTATACCCGGAATTTCTGGGGACTTAACCTGAACAAATCCATCAGGGAGCTTTATTTTTAATTCACCCTTAAAGGCTTTATCACCAGTGTTCTCCAAAGAGATGACTTCAATAACCTCAAACAAATCTCCTGCTGGCTTGATCAGTATGTGATGGAAGGGTGAGATAATAAGAGAAGCATCATCAGTGGGCTCGTAAAGCTGAATTTCAATTGTTTCGCTGTTATTCAGGACTACTGTTTTTCCATACAACACGCCTTTATACTGGGAAACAATGTGGTACGTCAAACCTTCTTTCAAATTGTTCAGGGTTAACACTCCATCAGTCAACGTGTCATTGTACACTTCTTTAAAACCTTCGTCATATATCTTCACCTGAACGGACTCGTTCTCCTGAAACCCGAGAAAATTTACTGTAAGAGAAGCTCCACTAACCACTGAAATTTGCGCTATTACTAACAGCAAGATGAGAAATTTTTTCATTACGACACTCCTTATTTCCTTTTTCTGGTCCCTCTTCTTTTTGTACTTTTCTTTTTAGTGCTGTCATGCCCAGATGACCGTTTTTTCGGTTTGCTGACTTTAGTTTTCTTTTTTAACTCCCGTTCTACCTTTTCTTCATACCTATACTCAGAACCTCCCTGCCTCGACCTACCGTAATAATAGCCCACTATTCCGAATATACTTGCAGCGGCTATATAAAGAGGTACAAGATTCTTTCCACTTTTCTCTCCTGATTTCCTGATTTTTGCCACATCTTCATCCACTAGTATACTAGTACCATAGAGAGCGATCAAATAGGATAATACTTGTTCCGGTGAAGAGCCCTCTGAAATCCTTCTTGCTATGTCATCCTTAACAGAAAGAGCCGTATCACAATGACAGTCTATCAAAATTTCTCCACAACCACAAGGGCAGAACACTTTGGATGTTACCTGATTCTGCTTTTCGATCACATCCAGCGAATACACTTCTGTGGCTACTTTTGTATCCGTAAGAGTTATGTTTTCTGCTACTACCGTTCCTGGAGCAAATAACAGAGCCAGTATATACACAATCAGTAGTGATTGCACTTTCATTATTATCCCTCTATCTAATTTACAGCTACTGTAAAGTTGGATATTTATAAGTTTTGGTTGAAAAAGAACTGAAAAAAGCAATAACATTATTTATCAAGCCAAATCTGTCGGTTACATTGATGGGTTATGTTAGAAGTTCCCTAAACAAGGATACATTAATAAATACCAAAGTAGAAATCACTTATACAAACCAAGGGTGTTGATATGAACAGGGAAAACGAAAGAGTATTAGTATCAATAGGCATTTTCCTGGCAGTGTTCCTGCTCCTGTATTCTATAACATGGTTCACCAATCCCATGAGAGGCCATATGGGTATGATGGGTATGATGGGTGCCATAGGCTTTCCAACATGGCCTTTCCTGATAGCTATCCTGGCCGTTATTATCTACATTGTCATGGCCCCAGGGAGGGAATCCGAGACAACTAGCGAAGAAAAGAATAGTGATGAACTCATCAATGTAGTGGAGCGAGTGATGGACAAGGACGAATCTCTGATAATCAATATCATCAAAGAACACGAAGGAATAACTCAGGACTCTCTCAGATTCAAAACTGGATTCTCCAAGGCCAAGATCAGCATTATTTTAAAAGAACTTGAAAACAAGGGTATCATCTACCGAGAGCGATTTGGAAAAACATATCGGCTGTATTTAGGTGACTGGCTTAAAAAGTAGCGATGCTGTAAAGAGGACAAGTCAGCTCAATCCATAAGAAAGAGAGCTTTGTTTGAGCAGGCCCTGATACATTCCATACATAACGTGCATTTTTCCATATCCACCCTAACTACCTTTCCTCCATTGGTTATGAGGGCATTTGTAGGGCAAACCTGTATACATGTCCCACACCCCTTACATCCAAGAGAGACGACGGAGTTACCGGAATCGCTCATATTTATCCCATCCTATCTCTGGAGACTGTTTTTCATTTCCACATTCCTTTACTGGACTCCATACCTTTTCTAGTTCCACTGATCTGCCATGCATCCTAACCTCCACTACATCTCATCTGACAGCACTTCTTTATGAAACTCATCTAGAACATCCTGTATTTTCGAATACCATTCCTTCAGAACCTCTTTCATTTCATTAACAACCCTAGATGGATCAATAGCCTGATACAGAAAATAATATCCACCTTTTCGTAGTATTTCTTGACGTCTGATTACCAGTCCGTGGGCCATCAACCTTTGGAGAGACTTGTATACGGTATTCTCTCTGCGCTCTAAAATGGTACTTATCTCATCTATCTTCATCTGACCTTTTTTTACAAGGACTTTATAAACTTGGGCATCCAGCTCTTTCAACCCATAAAAACAGGTTAAAACATCATCACATGTCAGAGAATTCAGAATTTCATAAATGGATCTCATCATACACCCCTCACTTTGATTTCATGGTTATCTCCATACTGTATAACTTTAGAGGAGAAATCTAGCGCAATTACGGCCAGTTCTTCCACCAGTTCCCATTCTGGTTTCATGTTATGTTCTCCAAAAGGTTTATCGTAAGATGGATCACTTAAAAATTGATACAACATTATCTCCTCAACTTCTCCTATCTCTTCCAGCATTTTTCTGAAATTAATTGGGTTAACAAAGCCCGGTATCACTCTGATCCAGAGCCTGGTTTTCTTGTTTTTAACCAGCCTGATGCTACGCTTAAATTCTCTAATATATCTTTTTAATGGCTTATCGTCCAGCCCCGTTAACGTCTTCAACGCTATTTCATCATCCAGATCTCCTTTTAACTCTATCACAACTCGATCAACATATGGTAAAACCGACTCTAAAGCTCTACTATCAGCTCCATCCGTTTTCAACGTTATATACACACCCCTCTCTCCGAGTTCCCTTAATAGTGGTATCAGAGCCCTTTTCTGTATGAGAGGCTCGGCTCCACCAACATATATTGATTCGATTCCTTCCAACCTCTCAAAGATGGTATCTATTGTCAGGGTATAAAATGGGAGGTTTGTATGAACACAGTAAGGACAACGGAGATTACACCCTGCCAGTTCCAGTCTGCCTTTCTTTCCGTCTACATGTAATCCTGTTACTCTCAACTTCATAACTTTTCTCACGTAATTCTGGCTATCTATTGCTAAGCCATTTCGGACTCATGGATAATTCAGAAATGTTCTATGAAGTTCTTCTCTATTCTAGACACTCTAACCTTACAGCTCTGAAAGAACCTGATCTATTCTAGATCTGAGCATATTTTCTGGTACAGCACCAACAATGGTATCCACTGCTTCGCCTTTGTGGAAAATGATTATGGTGGGAATACTGAACACGCCATACCTCATAGCTATGTTGGGGTTATTATCCGTGTTCACTTTAGCAAATTTAGCTTTCCCATTGTATTGCTGAGAGACCTTTTCAAAAGTCGGCGCAAGCATCAGACATGGCATACACCAAGGAGCCCAAAAATCTACTACGACAGGTTTCTCAGAGTTCAGAACTTCTCTCTCAAAATTGGTCTCATTGATTTCCAACATATTTTCACCTCCTTTCCATCTCTATTGCCATTAGCAGCTTTTCTTTTGAAGGAAGACCATGAACTACGTGTCTATCGTTGATTATCAGAGAGGGTACACCACTTATCCCAAATTTCACAGCCTCTTGATATCCACGAGATGTGGTAATCGGTAACTCTACTGCAATTATACCTGAATCATTTTTAGCAAGCTCTCTAACCAGTTTGACTGCTTGAGGGCAGTACGGGCATGTAGGGGATGTTATAACCTTAATAGTCACAAATTCACTTTCAACTGTTTCTTCTCGCATTTTCTTCACCATATCGTCAGTGTGAGCCGACAGATTGTAAGATGTGGCCTTACACACACCATCTATGCCTGTTCCTTTATAAAAGGGTTTATCGGTTTTTACAAAATCTGTAAAAACACATTAATATTAATTAAAAATTTAATTAAAAACCGAACAGGTACAAGAATCAATAGACATAGATAAATGGAAATCACAAACACAACTGATCCACTTACTTTCAACGAGATAACAAATCCAGAATCTCTTTTCTTTTCTCTATCAGATTTCTGTTAAGCCTATCTCTCGGTCTTTCAGCTTCCACAATAATTTCTTTACAGATCTTGGCTGGTCTACGTGACAGAACTACTACTTTATCGGCCAGAAAAACTGCTTCATCAACGCTATGGGTTACAAATATTACAGTCTTTCTTGTTTTTTCCCATACTCTGAGAACCTCTTCTTGCATTTTATTCCTCGTCTGGGCATCAAGGCTGGCAAAAGGCTCATCCATCAACAGAATTTTTGGATTAACAGCTAGAGCCCGGGCGATCCCCACCCTTTGCTTCATCCCACCTGATAGCTCTTTGGGAAAACTTCGCTCGAATCCTTCCAGTCCAACAAGCTCAATCAACTCCATGGCTCTTCTTTTTCTTTCTGTTTTGTCAATACCCCGCAACTCAAGACCAAACTCAATATTCTCAATCACAGTTCTCCATGGGAGAAGAGCATATTCCTGAAAGACGAAACCTATGTCTTTTTTCTTTAATGGTTCACCATCCATTGTTATATGCCCCTTCGTAGGTGGTTCCAAGCCCCCGATAATTCTGAGCAACGTTGTTTTTCCACACCCACTGGGTCCAACAACACAAACAAACTCTCCTTCATCCACTGTAAAGGAAACTGCATCCAGAACAGGAAGATCGTTAAAACTCTTTGATATCTCTCTGATCTCTAACGCCATGCTAACATCCTCTTCTCGACCTCCATAAGCAGTTCATTCATCCCATAACCAATCAATCCGATCATGATCATTCCTGAAATGATCTCAGGCACCCTACCTCCGACTTCATACATGATGATTATAAAATATCCGAGACCTGTTCCTGAACCGCCCACCATTTCAGCCGCAACAATCGTCATCCACCCTACTCCCAAACCTACTCGTATACCTGTAATGATATTGGGAACGGTGTAAGGTAACACAACCTTCCTCAGAACCTGGGATTCCCTGGCACCAAATACTTGAGCCATCTCAATCAGTGTTTTTGGAGTTGCTTTTGCTCCATCAACTGTATTTATCAATGCAGGAAAAAATGCTCCAACAAACACAATAAAAATCTGAGCGATCTGGACAGGATTATCAAATGTAGCAAATAAAAGATAAGCAAGAGGTATCCATGCAAGGGGTGGTATGGGCCTTAACATTTCCACCATGGTAGACGCAAATACACCAAACCATCTAAACCACCCCATAATTATGCCAAGGGGGATTGACATTGAAAAGGCAATTAAACAACCTTTAAGAACTCTAATAAGGCTGGCTAGAGCGTGCTCTACTAATGTTCTGCCCAGAACATTTTCTGGAGTGAATAAAAGAATTATGAGGGTACGAAAGGTCTCAAAGGGTGTGGGAAGATTAACTAAACCTGATAGCGCAATTCCGTACCATCCCCCGAAAAAAATAAAGAGGGAGAGTAGACGAATACCCGCGCTTTTCATCTATCTATTTTATTCCTTGACGACTATTTTAAGATTTGCTTTTTCAGCCACCATTCTAAGTAGGAAATCCTGAACTGTACCAAAACCAGGTATGGCGATGGTCTTTCCCTTTAAATCCTCAATACTGTTAATGCCTGAGTCTCTGGCCACTACTACCGAAGAACCAACGTTATTTGCACCACCAATCACATGAATCTGAATGTTATCGTTTATCCGCTTAAGGGTTGCTGGAGCCCCACCCAGATAAGATACGTCAATCTCCTCTGCTTTAAATCCTTCCATGGCGTATACCCCATTGGCATATTGCTTTATTATTAGGTTTTTCCCTAGTACGAGACCAACATCTTCGTAATATCCTTCCTTCTGAGCAATATAGATGGCGAGCTCATGTAGATCTGCTGTCAAAAATCCGATTCTAACTGTTTCACTAACCGGGCCGGGTTTCCATGATGGATCTTCCTTCAGTTTTTTCATTACTTCGTTATAATATTCTTCCATCAGAAAGTCACTGAAAAACTCATCTTCTGATTTGTATCCCAGATCTTGAAGGTCTTTATTCAAAATCCCTGCATCTGCAAGTTTCTTATAATAATTTCTGAATTCCTCTGATTCAGGATAAAATACAAAATCAATATCCTTCAATGCTTCTCTAACCACAGCTTCTTCTTTCCCTGTAAACTCCACTGCATACTTTACAACTTTCTCATGGTTGGCTGGATTTTGAATGAACTGAGTAGCCTTGATGTGAGCCCACACCAGTGCTTTTAAGGTATTCTCGTCCAGATTTGCTCCTTCTCGATAGGCCAGGATACAACAAGGGTGATCCGGCCATATATCCCTGGAATGTATCAGATACTTCCCATATCCACCTTCAACCGCTTCAGCATTATAGGGTTCCCAAGCTATGAATCCATCGATCTCTCCAAGCTTCAACTGTTCTATCATATTGGCTGGAGACATTTTAATTACATAGAGAGAGTCTTCATCTCCCCTTTCAGTGCATCCCCCTACAAAGAGAGCTCCCAGAATGGTCACAAACAACAAGACTATTAATTTCCACCCCATGTAGATATATCATATCTCTCAGAATTTAAATATTCCTCCAATCGGGATTAGTTCTATCCTTTTTAGAAAACATTAAATATCTTTTATTCCTTGAAGAAGGATATGAACCTGTCCAGCCGCTTACTTCATGCAGCCATGATATCTAACAAGAAGTTTGCAGAAACTCTGAGTGGTATAATAACCGATGAACTGAAAATGAATCTTTTGCAATTCAGTGAATTCTGCAGAATTCCATATAGTACCTTATATAAAATTGTAAAAGGGGAGAGAGAGCCAAACCTGAGTACTCTGAGAGCCATAATACAGGGTCTTAAAAAAGCAGAAAAACTTCCAGAAAAAGACTTTATTGCAGTCATTGCTGCAAAACATGTCCTTGAGGATATTGAGGAAAGAATTGTAAGGACGGAGGGAAAAGAGATCCTTGTGAGGGAATATCCTGCCACATCCATAGAAGAAGCTATTGTGTCAGCAGTCATGGCTGAAAAAGATGGGGCTATGGCCCTCGTATGTGCCCCCATTATAAGCAATATTGTCGAAAAAATTGTAGGAATTCCCGTATCCATTATCCGACCCAGACGAAGCGTGGAAAAAGCCATTGAAAATGCTGTAAAAAAACTGGTCTGACTTATATTGACACTTACTCCTATTTTCTATGAGTAACCACTTGAGTCAATAGCTTTCATTAGCAGTATGTTAATAGAAACATTTTTATGTTAATATTGACTTTTTCATGTAAAAACTACCTGGAAGGTGTGTATATATGGTTGTCTCGATACAAAAAGAGAAGAGAATGAAAGTTCTAACGCCTGTAGGAAAGGTGAGATCAGGCAGAGAGTATAGAATAGCAAAGAGGCTAAACACACTCCAGAATAGAACCATTGGCTTTCTGGACAATACCAAACCAAACGCAGACGTATTCCTGAGAAGGATTAAAGAACTCATTGAAAAGCAGTATGAAATAGACTCTATCTGGAGAAGGAAACACTCAGCCAGCAATCCTGCCCACAAAAAGCTAATTGGTGAGTTGGTAAAGGAATGTGATGCTGTAGTTATAGCACATGGAGATTGTGGATCCTGTACTGCATGGACCATCGATGACGGAATAACCCTAGAAAAGGAAGGTGTTCCTACAGCCACTATTTGCTCCAGTGAATTTGCCCCATTAGGGCAATATGCTGCTCAGGCTAGAGGAATGCCAGGGCTACCAATCCCGAGTTTTCCTCATCCAAGTGGAGGATTACCTCCAGAGGAGGTAAGAAAAAAAGCAGAACATACCATTGACGAAGTTATATACGTTCTGACCACTCCTGCCGAGAAACTGGAGAGAGAATACAGAGAGAAGTATTTGAGGTGATACCATGGGAGAAGTAGCTATTAAATCAGAAATAATTGAAGTTGCTGACGACATTGAGGCAGTGTATAAGGAATTCTATGGAAGAAAATGGATCGATGGATTACCAATAATCCCACCTACTCCTGAAAGGGTCAGAAATATGATGAAATACACTGATAGAGAGTCAGATGACATTGTGGGGGTTATACCACCCATGAACGGAGAGGCTACAGTGGAAAAAATAGCCATTAACGCTGTTATGGCGGGTTGTATCCCAGGTTTTCTACCTGTGATAATCACTGCTGTGGAGGCCATGGTCGAGAAGGAATTCAATCTGTACGGGATCTTGACGACCACACATCCCGTTTCACCGCTGATCATAGTTAATGGACCTGTCAGAAAGGAACTGGATATAAACTCAGGTTACAACCTCTTTGGACCAGGATGGAGAGCCAATGCAACCATTGGAAGAGCTATAAATCTTATATGCATGAATATTGGTGGTGCAGTGCCTGGTCTGGGAGATAAGGCTACACACGGACATCCCGGTAAATATACCTACTGTATTGCAGAATACGAGGAAGCAAACCCATGGGAGCCGCTCCATGTGGAAAGAGGATTTGAAAGAGACGTGAGTACAGTCACAGTGGTTGGTGGAGAGGGGCCACACAATATCAATGACCACAGTAGCATTGACGCAGCAGGAATTCTCACAACGGCAGCCGACACAATGGCCACGCTCGGTGGGAACAATACATGGTATAGCAACTTGAGTGAACCTCTTCTTATTTTAAGTCCAGAACACGCAGAGACTGTGGCAAGAGATGGTTTCAGCAAAATGGATGTGAAAAACTACATATTTAACCACGCTCGCAATCCAATATACAAGCTGAAAGACAGGGGAATGTATAAAATGAGAGTATGGCCCAGATGGTTTGATTCTACTGATGATCACGCCATGATCCCCATATGCCCAAGAGCAGAAGATATCATGGTTATTGTAGCTGGAGGGCCCGGAAAGCAATCCATGTGTGTTCCAACCTTTGGAGAGACTCTTTCAGTAACAAAACCCATTAGCCTCAGTGACGGAACACCTATTAAATCCGTATATGATTTTAGAAAATAATTGACAAAAGACGGATAAAACCATCCATACTGTATTTCTTATTTTTTCCCCGCTACAATCACAGCCAGTCGCTTCCACAGCCTGTTTGGTCCGATTTCAACCACTTCTATATCTTTGAAACCAGCTTGTTCATACCAGGTTACATATTCTTCGACTGTGGGGAAAAGCATTATACTCTCAGCCATCCACCTGAAAAATGTATTCTTTGGCTTGTTTGGTCCTATAATCACAGCCCACGAACCAGGTTTTATAACCCTATACATTTCCTCTATACCTTTCTGTGGATTCGGCCAGTATTCTATGGAACCAGCAGATATGGCTCCATCGAACATATCATCCTTGAAGGGTAGATTTTCAGCATCACCCCACACAAAATTAAGATGGAATTTCTCCTTGGCTTTTTTATACATGTGAATAGACTGGTCAAGGGCGACTAAATTTTCAATACCAATAGCCTTGATAATCCCCTCTGAAGTGAAACCGGTACCACAACCAACTTCTACCACCCTCATATCTCGGGTAAGACGGCCCATTTCCACTACTTTATCCCGCATTTCTTTTGAATAAAAAATTGGATTAATATAATCATAGATCTTCGAAAAGTACCTGTAAAAGGTTCTCGCCCGTTTTTTATCCTCCAGATATCCCATATCTATCCATCCCCATCCCATTCAGATGCTATTTAAATATATCGAATTACCTAACATCTTTTTTCCATAGAAGGAGGGTGATTAAACCAGCAATTCCCACAGCAGAAAGAAGTACGACGGGATATTTTGTAAAGTCTGAGCCTTTTTTGATGTAAACCTTCGCAATGGTGAAATGCTCCCTGTATTTTTCCTCTTTTTCAGATATGACAACAAGATTGATTGGAGCCACTCCATTAACCCATACCCCGGTAGGTTCCAAAACCCAGGTGAGTTCTTTGCTGTCTTCCATCGATATCACCATAAATTGATTAAATCCAGACGGCCCTTTAACCACCCTGAAGGGTTGAGGCTCGTCAGGGGGAAAACCAGGAGAATATAGTAAAACATCTACAACTTCAGGCGAGCTTACTTTGATACTAATTCTGATATTGAAGTTTTCTCCTTCCATCATTTCAACCCAATCCACTGTTGCCGGCTTACCATTGAAATATGCATCCACCTGGAGCTCTCCAGCCTCGGCTGGAAAGACCAGAATGGCCTGAAAAGCCAAGAAAGATGAAATAACAATAGCGATCTCTTTCATTAGAATCTGGAAGCATTAATATATCATTAAAATTTTCCGGAATGTGTGAAAGTTAGGTTCAGTGATATCGAAACGTATCTGTTCTGTCCCAGAAAACTGTATTTCGATATGAGTCTTGGGAAACATGTAGAGATTGAAAGTATGGTGGCAAGAGAGATCTACCACCAATGGAGGAACGGATTAAAAGGTGAGGACCTATTTGATGCAGTTGAAAACCATGTATCGATGATTTACGATACCGAATTGGATACGATCAGAATGAAATTAGTCACGCTCCGTAAAATTCTACCTTTAATGGAGCAATGTGAACGCTTGAATATGACCCTATCACTGGAACATGATCTCCTGATCACTTCAACTAAAATAGGAGTGGCCGGAATTCTTGATGAACTGGTAAAAGATGGTGATGTTCTCCGGTGCCTTTTTCTAAGAAAAAGACCGCCTAAACATGGTGTATGGACTGCCGATAAAATAAAACTGGCTCTGGCGGTACTTATTTTACGAGATTCTGGATCCGATGTGGATGATACAGGTCTTGTGTACTACTGGAACACTGGAGAAATACGAGAGCATCAGGTAACCATTCATGATAGACGTCTGGGGATACGCATATCAGAGAGAGTGAGACGAATTCTGGATGACTTCCTCCCTGATAAAACACCAAATAAAGAGAAATGCAAGCTATGCATCCATCGCATAGCGTGTGAGGTTAAGGGTGTCTCTCTCAGAAGTAAATTCTTTTGATAGTTAATACATTATCAGTCCCTAGAATACAGTGGTAAGATATATGTAATCTCAAAACTCAGGTTGATAGGATGTTTCACCTGTATTTTGTTATGGATGTCCGGGATGGAATGGTTGTCCATGCTGTAAAAGGAGAGCGAGAAAAATACCAGCCTATACACAAATTCAGCCAGATATGCAAATCCTCCAGCCTTTTGGAAGTTTTTGAGACTGTAAAACCTCTGAATACCTACATAGCCGATCTTGATAAGATAGAAGGAAAAAGAGGAAATCTAGGGGAAATACAAAAAATCGCCAGACGGACAAACCTTATTCTTGACATCGGAATAAACAGGGCTGAGGATATGAATGACATAAATTTTTCATGTGATTTTGTCATAGGCACAGAAACCATGGATGAGGCCACCCTTCCTTCCATCGATAGAGAGGTATTTGTGAGCATAGATGTGAGGAGAGGAGATGTGATATCAAAAGGATTGAACATGAATATCAGAGAGGCTATTGTATACTTTAACGAGTTTCAGCTTAAGGGAGTCATCCTACTCCTTCTTGATCTGGTGGGGACAGAGTCTGGAGTGAGTACCCCTCTTGTGGAGGAGGTTTATACTACGTCCAGACATAGAGTTTTTGTTGGAGGTGGGATTACATCCCTCGATGAACTCATGCATCTAAAAGAGATGGGGATTGACGGAGCCCTTGTTGCAACAGCCATCCATGACAGAAAAGTGCCTTTAGAGTTTGTTCAAAGGGGATATATCTGATAAACACAACTATCATTCATGTTTTTGAAGTTTTTGATGTTTCCATCTTCTAAACCAGCAATGACTGAACATCACGAGGAGCTGCTGAAAATAAAAAAAGAAAAAAGGGAATTTACCATTTAGAAGGCATCCACCACGAAGACGAAGTCATAGCTGACGTATTCGGCTCCTGCTGATTCGGCTTTGAAGT
>Ga0180887_110_pt1 | contig 60020 bp, 63 predicted proteins | sample Deesub1362A_J573_FD_124184 | JGI IMG/M metagenome (GOLD analysis project Ga0180887, IMG submission 124184) | Archaeoglobi archaeon JdFR-42 | reverse complement strand
GTGCTGGTTTCTCTTCTGCACATCCAAGGGTAAAAGCTGCTATACTCAAAACGGCTATTACCAACACAAGGATTTTCCATTTTGTTCTCATATTTTAACTCCTCCCAAATTTAAACTCTCATATCATTTTTTAATCAATTTAAGTTCCATGATAAATCATATTTAATTATTTTGGTAGATTAATTTTATATGATAGCATATAACAAATGTTTTTAGATTAAAAGCACCCCGCAAGAACCAATATTTTTTTATCCCTCCTGTTGATTTTCCTCTGTGAGTTATGCATCTAGACTTCTTGTAATATGCTGGGCAATGTGGTTTTTAAATTTCTCAGTGAGAGTACTGTTTTCCTCCTTCTTCCCTTTAATGGAGGCTGAAATAGGGTTTTCTCATAGTCAGATTGGTTTTTTCATTTTATTCCTCGGCATGGGCTACAGCATCATGTTACTTTTTTCGGGAATGCTCTCTCAAATTCTGGGATACAGGAATCATATAGCCATTTTCATGTTTCTGGCCGGGTTAGTACTAGTGGCAATTACTGAACTCCGAAATTTCTATGGTCTAGTGGCTGGCTTCCTCTTTTTGGGTCTCTCTCTTGGAGCTTATCTCCCAGCTGCAATTCCTTTGATAACTTCTAGCTTTTCAAAATGGGGCCGTGCCATAGGGCTTCATGACTCCGGGGCTCCGATTGCTATGATACTCATGCCCGTGATGGCCAGTATACTCCTGAAAAAATTTCACTGGAGTGTTATGCTTGTTGGTATTGGGGTCACTTTAATGGTTGTTACCTTGCTATTCATTACAACCACTTCCAATATTAGGGAACAGAGTTCTGGGATCAAACATTATTTTGAAGTCGTTTCAGATAGATTTGTGTGGTATGTTGCTATCTTATGGATCATAATGGCGTTCAGTGCTGCTGGTCTTTTTTCTGTGCTACCGCTGTATCTGGTCTCAGAAAAAGGTTTTAAGCTTACCAATGCTCTGTACCTTCTTGGAATAGCACGACTCGGTGGTTTATCCACTCCGGTGATCGGAATTGTTTCAGATCGAGTAGGACATGAAACCTTTTTAAATCTCTCTGTAGCTGTTACTGGTTTGCTGACCCTTTTGATACCATTGGCAACTCCCCCTTATATAGGAGCTATCCTGTTTCTCCAGGCTTTCTTTTCTTCTTTCTTCTTTCCCATGGCTTTTGTAGTAGTATCAAAAATAATTCAGAAAGAAGATCAAAGTCCTGCTTTGGGTTTTATTCTATTCATGGGCACTTTGGTGGGGATGGGTGTCCTTCCCAAGCTCCTTCTCGATGTTGCTGAGGTAAGTGGATTTTCGTCAGGAATTATTGTTATGGGGTTGGCAGTGATAGTGGCCACAATTATTTCAGTTAAGATATCGAGAACTCCACCCAGAGTTCATGCTTCAGGAAATCCAACGGGACTCATCTCAAGGTAATGCAGCTTTGCTTTTTCAGAGATCTGTGAATCACTTCTACTATCGCTGTAATCTTCTCCATAATAGTGTACTTCGGCATGAGGAGCCTCTGCCAGCTCCTTTGCAGCATCTATAGCATCTTCTAGAGTTCCAAGTCTGTCGATAAGCCCATATTGCTGGGCTATAGCTCCAGTCATAACTTTTCCGTCTGACATGAATGCAATCTCCTCTTGAGTGAGGTTCCGGTAGCTGACTATCTGATCAACCATTCTGTTGAAAATTTCATGAATGGTCTGGTTGATCCACTCTTCTTCTTCTTCAGTTGGAGCCCTCCATGGAGCTCCCATGTCTTTCATCTGACCAGATTTGTAGATGTAATATTTGATTCCCTCATCGCTGTATTTCCCTTCTTTATTTTCGATTATCCATATGACTCCGATGTTACCTGTGACTGTATCAGGATTTGAATATATTATGGTGGCAGGCACCACAGCATAATAGGCACCAGATGTGGCTATATCTCCAAAGGACACTACAACAGGTTTTCTCTCTCTAACTTTTTCTACTGCGTCCATGATCTCTTGAGAAGCGGATGGAGTCCCCCCTGGACTGTTAACCCTGATTACAATCCCTTTCACACTCTCGTTTTCTTTCAGATCCATTAAGAGTTTTGAGATGCTAACAGAAGAGACATATCCAGAATCTGGTGAAACCTCTCCAGATACTATGGTTCCTTGGATGGTAACTACTGCAATCTCTTCATGAGTTATTTCACGAGGGTATACTACATAAAAAATGCCAATTACTGCGACGACAAGAAAGATTATTGCAACATATTTTTTCAGTTCATGATTTTTACTAGGTCTTATGGGCTCTATCATAAGTGATACCTGAAGCAGAAAATATAGAAAAAGTTAATGGATGGATTGAGTAGAATGTGATAAAACATAAAATTTATTTCATCTACGTCTTACATCACAATAAGTGGGGAGAAATGAGAATTCTAATAAGTCCAAAAAATCTTGAAGAAGCAATTGAGGCACAGGAAGGTGGAGCAGATATAATTGATGTAAAAAATCCTGCTGAAGGATCTCTTGGGGCAAATTTTCCCTGGATAATTTCTGAAGTTAAAGAGGCGGTTGTAAAAGGTAGTACAGAATTGAGTGCCACCATAGGTGATTTTGATTATAAACCGGGAACAGCTTCTCTTGCGGCCCTTGGGGCTGCTGTTGCAGGAGCCGATTATGTCAAAGTCGGGCTTTATGGTATCAGAAGTTATGAAGAGGGTTTGAATCTCCTTGAGGGAGTAGTTAAGGCTGTAAAAGATTATGATTCGAGAAAAAAGGTTGTGGGTGCATGTTATTCAGATTATGCGAGGATAAGCTCTCTTCATCCTTTCAAACTGCCACAAATCGGTAAAGAAGCTGGAGTCGATGTAGTGATGGTGGATACAGGAATAAAGGATGGAAAAAGCACTTTTGAGTTCATGAGCCAAGATCAAATTAAAATTTTTATCAACCTTGCTAGAGAAAATGGGCTTGAAGTTGCGATTGCCGGGGCGATATCTTGGGAACACCTGCCAATTCTTAAAGAATTGCAGCCCGATATAGTTGGTGTTAGGAGCATCGTGTGTGAAAAGGGAAGGGATTCAAAGATTAGACGAGAGAAAGTGGCAAGACTTATAAAGGAGTTAAGGCAAGGCTAATGAAATAAGGTGATGCTGGTGTACACGGAGATACTACAATATAAAGAGGGCATAACTTTTGATGATGTTCTCTTAATCCCATTGAAATCATCAGTTGAACCAACTCAAGTTGAAGTTCTCTCCAAATTCTCTTCTAGAGTATCTCTCAACATTCCTGTAGTGAGCGCAGCTATGGATACAGTTACGGAGCTCGACATGGCCATTGCCATGGCAAGAGAAGGGGGTCTGGGGGTCATCCACAGAAACATGAGTATTGTAAGGCAAGTTGAGATGGTTGAAGAGGTGAAAAAAGCGGATGAACTCATGGTAAAGGATGTTATCACTGTCTCTCCGGAAACTCCCATTTCAGATGTGTGGAAAAAGATGGAAGAGAGCAATATTAGCGGGATTCCTGTAGTGGATGATAGGCTGGTTGGTATTGTTAGTAAGAGAGATATCCTGCCCATTGTTGAAAATAACCCCTCCACACCTGTTAAAGATGTTATGACCACAAAAATAATCACAGGAGAGTCATCTATTACCATTGAAGAAGCCCTTGAAAAAATGTATGAATATAAAGTGGAACGTCTCCCGATAGTGGATAATTCAGGTAAGCTGATTGGTATCATCACCATGCAGGATATACTTCTGAGAAAAGACTTTCCTTCAGCAAATAGAGATGAGAATGGTCTGTTAAGAGTTGCGGCCGCTGTCGGGCCCTTTGATGTCGATCGGGCCATTCGACTTGATAAAGCGGGAGTAGATGTGGTGGTCGTTGATTGTGCTCATGCCCATAACGAGAATGTAGTTAAAAGTGCAGAGAAAATACGGAGAGAAATTAGCTGCGATCTGGTCGTGGGAAATATAGCTACAGCTGAAGCAGCCCATGACCTAATTGATGTAGCTGATGGTCTTAAAGTAGGAGTTGGTCCGGGTAGTATATGTACCACTCGAATAGTCGCTGGTGTTGGTGTGCCTCAGCTAACAGCCGTTGCTTCTGTGGCAAAGGTTGCTAGAAAAAAAGATATCCCGGTTATAGCGGATGGTGGCATCCGTTACTCAGGAGATATAGCAAAAGCCATTGCTTCTGGCGCAGATTGTGTAATGGTGGGAAATCTACTAGCAGGAACTGATGAATCTCCTGGTAGAACGATAGTGATTGGAGGGAGGAAATACAAGCAATACAGAGGTATGGGTTCATTGGGAGCCATGAGTGGAGTAAGCGATCGGTATTTCCAGAGTTTGGGGCAAAGTAAGTTCGTTCCCGAAGGGATAGAAGGAGCCACTCCTTATCGTGGAAGAGTTAAGGATGTCCTGTACCAGCTTATCGGTGGATTAAGATCCTCAATGGGATATGTTGGAGCCAGAAACATTAGGGAAATGCAGGAGAAATCAAGATTTGTCCGAATTACTCAGGCCGGAATGGTAGAAAGCCATCCCCACAATATAATGATAACCGATGAAGCCCCAAACTACTGGATGGAGTAACAACCCAGTTCAAAAAGAACAGACGGCCTTAGGTTAGTTCTCTTTTAATATTCCTCAACCTTCCGTTGCATTCATAGTCCTTGTAAAGGGTTATGATTGCAGTTCTGATCAGGTCTGCCTCTGAACTGAAATCTCCAGTATTCAGCAGCTCCTCCATTCTCTCTTTAACGTATCTGTTAATCCTGATCTCTTTTCTTAATCCAAGTTTTCCTTTACTTCTGGGCATAGATCAAACCGTCCGTATAAAAGTACGGAGAAACGCAAGGTATAAATACCTAATTACGTATTTTAATACGTACAAAACGGTGATAGGATTGGCATTATTTTTGATAACGGGAAGCATCTTGTTGCTATTATCTCTATTAAGCTTATCATTTATTTTACGTCTGGATAGAAGTGTGGTGGAAGAATTCATCAGCTGGAATATTAAATCTACATTTCTTTATGGTGTACTGTTTGCTATGCCTCTATTCTTTGTGTGGCTATCGGAACTATGGTATGTAATCGAGCAGAATGATGCTTCTATTGTAGTACGTGATTATAGTTTTTTTGCTCTGTGGATGGTGCTGATTTATATTAATATCAGCCTTACTCGCAGAATGATACAAAATGGATATCGACCGGGTATCAACAGAGATTTTATCAATCTCTTGTTTTATCTACCGGTTATGTGGTTTTTATTTGAGAGGGTTGATTTTCCTTGGCAGATTGTTGTAGGTACTACAACCATTTTTACGGTAATGGCTTTTTATTTTCTGGTGGAAGTAAGGAAATACAGGAAAGTGGCGTTAATGATCGTCCAACCTGTGAGTCTTTACACTCCTGCTATAGGAATCAGGATTTTTTCATCTCTTCTTGGCTTGGATCTTATGGCTAGAGAGTATTCTGAAAATGCTTTTCGAGGGTTTATTGTACTGGCCTATGCAATTTTTACAGTGATTTTATGGTATGTAGCAAAGGAAATTGGTAAACTTGCAAAGGATTTTGAGATATAGGAGGATAATATCTATAACAGGGCGTTTTAGGATGTCCCACCCTGTGGATATATATTTCTTTTTGGTATATAATTAAAACAACTTATAAAGCTTTTGTATTGTCGAGCATGGATTCCATAAGGAATGGGAGTAAATATAATCTTGAATAAAAAAATAAATATAGGATTATACTTTTATTAAGGTGTATGGAATATTCTGTTAGTGTCTTGGTCTCTCTCCTGGTGAGAGGATGCACTGCAGAATTTAATGAATCAGCCGTAATTGAAGAAGGGTTATTTAATGTTGCGGATGAGCATGTGTGGGATGTTCTTTTTGATATATTAAAAGATAATGACATCCACAGGTTCATGCTGGAAAGGCTGGTAGACAACCTTGGATTTAAAATGAGTGATTTTAAAGAGTATCTCAGGGAGACCGGGTGGACCAAAGAATATGATTTTACCAAAGAATATATAGATTTCATTCTGAATGAAGTTTTAAAGTGGGAAAAATGGACGTTCAGGTATTATAGCCACATCCAGAGTATGGATTTCGAGGATGTTGTTAGAGAAACTGGAACTGAGATTGCTAAAGAAATAAAAGAAACTCTTGATACACTAATCAAGTGGGAAGCCAAGCATATTGAAAAATTAGAAAAATTGTTGTCGTCTAGGTAGTTTCTAAATTTGTGTTGTTTGAGCCCATTTAAGGGAAAGAGTTATGGCAGGATGTTTGAAGCTCATAGAACCCCAAAGGCAGTGGATGAAATCACCACGACTTTCTGTATTAGACTTTTAATTCTCCCCGTGGTCTTTTACAATTTTCATGTGAATTAGGCTATTGAGAATATTTCATCCTTTACATCCGTGACTTAACTGCGTTCTAATTTAGAGCTAACTTCACTGAAACTCTCTGTTCTCTCTGGATACTATTTTAGGTATAATCCTATCCTCGCGCATTTAACTTTGCTAGAAGGGCCGGGACCGGGATTCGAACCCGGGTCGAGGGATCCACAGTCCCTTAGGATACCCCTACCCCATCCCGGCCATAAGCTTTTTTGACACCATAATGTAAATCTCTCGTGTTTAATGGCTGATTCAGGTGATCTGAACATTTCTCTGTGTGTCCGTATTTCTTGCAGGAGTGAGGTATATATTATTTGTGGTATTTATTGGATACATGGGGTTGTGATTTCTTACGTTAAATGTCTGTGTTATTTTAGGATTTTTAACATTGAGTGTTAAGAGGAATTTTATACCCAAAAATATGGTAAGGGATTCCAGTAGATACGATTCTGGAAGATATGCAAAAAAAGAAAACATCTTTTAAGGATAAAAAGAGATTTCCGGCATGTGCCAGCTTATATCGATTTTATTTAAATACTGTTTGCTTCGTTAGTTAACCCTAGATATTACTGAGTTAGAAAGAACCAACCACGTCTCATGTGTGCCCTATTATTCTAAGATCTTTATCCACCATAAAGCCTGCAATACTATTAATCCAATGTTCTTGATTTAAGAATGTGGAAATTATATGGAGATTCATCAGAAATGGAAAAATTAAATTAATTCATTGGATTATAAACTAGGATAGACAAGACTTAAGTTAGTAACTCCTTACTTAATATATGCATAAAGCTGGGCTGTATATCAAAAGGAAAGATGAGATTATATGTCAGCTCTGCTGGAATCTGTGTAAAATTTCAAAGGGGAAAAGAGGAATCTGTAACACCAGAGTTAACATTAACGGAGAGCTTCTTACCTTAACTTATGGAAATATAAGTGCTATGGAAAGTAGGCCTATAGAAATTAAACCCTTTTTTCACTTCAAGCCTGCATCAACCAGTATGACTTTCTCAACATACTCATGCAATTTAGCGTGTCCTTGGTGTCAAAACTGGCATATTTCAAAAATGTCACCAAAAGAAAGTTTTAAGGAAGTCGAACCCAAAGAAATCATTGAACTTGCTTTGAAGCATAGAGATTTAAGCACATGTGCAAGTTTTAATGAGCCTACACTCCTGTTTGAATTTCTCCTTGATTTGTTTCCTCAAGCCAAAAGTAAAGGTCTGTTCAATACAATGGTTTCCAACGGATATATTACTCCAAAAGCACTAAGGATATTGAGCGAAGCTGGATTGGATGCCATAAACATTGACATTAAAGGGAATGAAAATACTTACAAGAACTATTGTGGAGGAAAGGCAAAATTTGTCTGGAGAACTATTAAAAAAGCTGTTGATCTGGAGCTACATGTAGAAATTGTAAATCTGGTTATAACAAATGTTAATGATTCTATGGAGAGTGTATTGGAGATTATTGATAACCACCTGAAATATGCTGGAGAAAGGGTCCCAATTCATTTCACAAGGTACTTTCCCGCTCATCTTTTCAGTAAACCCCCAACTAATATAGAGACACTTGTAAAATGTATAGAACTGGCAAAAAAAGAAGGAATAGAGTTTGCTTATGCTGGAAATATTAGACACAGATTCGAAAATACCTACTGTCCAGACTGTAGTATATTGTTAATAGAGAGGTCCGCTTATAGAGTTTTGAGAAATAGGGTAAAGGATGGGAAATGTCCCAAGTGTGGAAAAGAGTTGTATGGTGTATGGTAGTATTAAGTAAACCGATGAAATCAATTAGAAATCTAAAAAGTCTTAACATTCAAAATGGGAAAATACAGGAAGTATCTAGCAATAATCTTAACAATAATAAATTGCATAAAAAGTTCCAAAAAATTGTAAATCATTACTCTTGAAATCAGTAGATTTATTGGGAGATTAATTTTGTTGCCACCGAAATATTTATATCTAACGGTTCAAACCTCATATGATTTAAATATCGGAGGTGAAAAAATAACAGTAATTCAATTCCTGGGAGGATGCAGAGAAGTAGGCCGTTCTGCGGTTTTAGTGGACAATATCATGATGGATTACGGCATGAAACCGGCAGAGCCACCCCAGTTCCCAATGAATGGGATCTCTCCAAAGACAGTCGTGGTATCTCATGGACATCTAGATCACTGCGGAGTGGTTCCTAACCTCATGGATTGCAATCCAGAATTGCTGATGACCCCCCCAACAAAAGATCTGTCAATCCTTCTGGCAAAAGACTCTAAGAAAATAATGGCTGATAATATCTCCATCTTTGGGGATGAGGAGCTGAGGGAATTCACCCTTAAAGCGAGAACTATTGGATATGATATGCCTGTGGAATCTGGGCAATGGGAAATAACCCTGTATGATGCAGGCCATATTCCAGGCAGTTCTTCCATCCACTTAGAAGGGGAGGTAAGTATCCTATACACTGGAGATGTAAAAACAGAAGATACACGCCTGCTAAGTGGGGCCAATACCCGTTATCCTGAATCAGACATACTCATTGTGGAAAGTACGTATTTCGATACAATCCATCCTGATAGAAGTGAACTGGAGAGACAGTTCGTAGATTCGATAAAAGAAACCCTTGATAATGGAGGTACGGCAATAATACCCTCCTTTGCCATTGGAAGAACTCAGGAGGTTATGCTGATATTGGATAAATACGGGATAACACCCTATGTGGATGGAATGGGAAAAGAGGTATACAGGATCATTGAAGGATATCCAGATTATGTCAGTAACGTGAAAAAATTGAAGAAAGCATTTGAAAAAGCTACTTTTGTAAATGCGAAAAAGCGTAAAAAAGTTCTTACAGAACCGTGTGTGGTTGTCACTACAGCTGGGATGCTAAATGGTGGTCCAGCCCTGTATTATATATCCCGTCTTTATAATGACAGCAAATCCAAGATCCTTCTTACCGGGTATCAGGTGGAGGAAACTAATGGGCGTATGGCACTGGATAAGAGTGTTATCAATGTGGATGGACGTTTGCTAGATCTTAAAATGAAAGTAGAGCAGTATGATTTTTCAGCCCATTCAGATGATCGACAGCTCAAAGAGCTGGTAAAGGATGTTTGCGATAAGGGATGTGAGATAGTTTTCACTATGCATGGGGAAAATACAGAGCAGTTTGCAGGATGGATAAAAGAGTCCATTGGAGTTGACGCGTATGCTCCCCAAAATGGGGATGTATTCTTCGTTTAACTCCATGTTTTAATTTTATTCTGGGAATTAAAAATATCAGGAGAGCATGAAGTATGGGCAAAGTGATAATCGTATTGCTATCTGGCATGTCTGAACCTCAAAAAGTCAAATCTGGTCTGATGTTCGCATCCATTGCTGCCACCATGGGTTTTGAGACCATAGTGTACTGTGTTCAGGATGGAGTAGAAGTTATGGTAAAAGGAAAAGCTGAGCAGGAAGTCGTCGAAGAGGGTATGCCTACCGTTAAACAGAGACTGGATGAGGTACTTAAACATGGTGTGAGAATCATGGTGTGTGAAAATGCTGTCAGAAATAAGGGGCTCTCTCAAGAAGATTTCATTGAAGGTGTGGAGATATCTGGAGCAGCAACCCTCATAGATATTGCTGTGGAAAGTAATACTGTACTGACTTTTTAGTGGATTAAGTTGAAGGTTGTATCATTGAGAAGTTCTGTTCATAAGTAGTACCAAAAATTTTAAATTTTTTAAAAATTACTGCAATATGTGAATTCAGTAAGCTGGACCCTTCACGATAGCGCATACCGATTGTTTCGGATGCTGGGAATAAAGGACAGTTATAGTAGAATCATGAGTACGATTCTATTGGCAGAGAAACCTCTGACCATGAAAGAAATAGCTGAAAGGACTGAGTACAGTCTTTCTCTGGTGAGTTTGGGTCTGGAATCACTAGTTAATGCAGGCTTTATCGAGAGGACCAAAAAAGGTAGAAAAGCTCTGTTTACTTTAGAACATGATATTAAACGTGTATACTCGAAGTTTCTTGCGAGAATTAAAGAAGAACTGGAAATTTTTGAAAAAGAAGTCCAGAGGGAGATGGAAATACTAAAAGACAAAGACATAGGGGCGTATACCAATCTTAAAACCATCTTTGAAAGTATTTCCAAATCTAAAGATCTCTTGAATCTCTAATAATTACCAAATTGATGGATTGGGGGGATGATATGGCGGAAATAGTACTTACTGCCGACAGAACCATGATGAGCGACTATCATGGTAGGGAATTTCTTGGATTTGGAGCCACATCTCCTGCTGTGGGAGTCCCTGAATTCATTTTTTCATGGCTTTTTTTCCCAAAAATGAAAGGATTGAATGGGGTTGCCCCTCAGGCCCCCTATGGTCTTAGAAAAATCGAAGCTAAACTGATGGAAGATGGTTTTGATGTAGTAACCATCCCACCTCACTCTATTGGTAAGTATACAGATGATATGAAAGTGATGCTAATAACCGGACATGATTATCTGGGGCTTGGACCCCCTTCTACAACCTTTGCAAGTCTTCTCAAAAAAGAGCCTATGAATGCAGTCTCATTTAAGCGATTTATGACCAGTCCTGATATGAGGAAAGCGAAGAAGAATGGGGTAAGGGTTATTGTTGGCGGTCCAGGTACATGGCAGTTCAAAGTCAGAGAAAGTTATCTGGAAAAATTCGGAATTGACTGTGTGGTAGAAGGTGAAGCAGAAAATGTGATCAGTAATCTTGTTAAACGGGCTTTAGAAGGAGAAGAGCTTCCAAAATTTGTTAATGGAGATGACTATTACCCTACAGTGGATGAAATCCCAGAAATTAAAAATCCTTCAATCAATGGACTTGTTGAGATAGGTCGAGGCTGTCCAAAAGGATGCAGTTTTTGTAGCGTAACGAGAAAACCCATACGATGGTATCCTTTAGAGAAAATTAGGAGGGAAATAGAGGTTAATGTCAGATCTGGCATTAAGGTAGGAATTCTTCATTCTGACGATGTGTTTCTCTATGGCTCAAAGAGTTTTATACCAAATGAAAATAAAATTTTTGATCTTATATCTCTTGCTTCATCTCACTATTCCAAGCTTGCTTTAAGTCATGTCTCCCTTGCAAGTGTGGTGTATCTGAAGAATCTTATGCCTGTTCTGGCTGATACAATTCTGAGTTCTCAGCCTTTTTGGGGGGCGGAAGTGGGTATAGAGACTGGATCTGTAAGACTTGCTGAGATCATTATGAAAAACAAAGCTAGACCTTTTGATGTTTCTAGGTGGCCAGAACTGGTGGGAGAAGCCTTTGGTATAATGCACGATTGCAGAATGATACCAGCGGCAACATTAATAGTGGGATTACCAGAAGAAACTGAAGAAGACATCCTGAAAACTATTGAACTAGTAGAGAATCTGAGAGACTATCGGAGCCTGATAGTCCCTCTGTTTTTTGTACCTCTGGGTCTTCTGAAAAAGAACGACTGGTTCTTGGCGAGAGACATCAGAGAAGAGCATATTGAGTTATTGAAGATTTGTCTGAAGCATGATATGAGATGGGCTAAGGATATTACTAGAGAATATTTTGATGGTATGTGGTATTCTCCTATCCTCAAAATGGGCTTTAAATTATTTTTCAGGGGAGTGGAACGCCTATTCCGGAAATATGGAATTCCCGTCCAGTAATCTATACTGTGGGCTATTCTACTAGAACTATAGAGGATTTCATTGAAATTCTTTCGATCCATGGTATAGAGCTATTAGTAGATGTTAGACGCTTTCCCAAGAGCAAGAGAGAAGAATACAATAAGAATAGCCTTGAAAGAACCCTTAAAGAATATGGTGGTATTAGTTATGAGTGGTTTGAGGATCTTGGAGGTTTCAGGAAAGGAGGATATGCTGCCTATGTTACTTCTGAAGATTATTCTGAAGCGATAGAGAGGTTAATACACATAGCGAGGAGGAATGTAATTGCAATTATGTGTGCTGAAAAACTGTGGTTCAGGTGTCATAGGAGATATATAGCTGACTCTCTTGTGAGAAGGGGTATGAAAGTATATCATATTGTTGACAAAAACAGGTTATATACTCATAAAGTCATGAATGTGTAAAAATAGATATATATGTCCTCTTTACAATATGAGATTGATGACTCAAAAAAGCACTCACAATGAAATGCGATTTGTGGAAGTAGCTCTGTTGAAAGAAAAGGTCGCCAAGCCCAATGCATCTACTAGAGAGTTGAGCAAGGTTCTAAAAGAAAAATATGATATTTCCCTGAGTCACACCCGTATCTCTGAAATTCTTAGAGAAATGAAAGAGCGCAAAGTGTTCAGGGAGAGCATAATTCCCAACGAAAATATGTTTACCTTTTTCCTTCTGGAAATCAGTTTTAACAATGAGCATTTCAAGGACGAATGGAGAGGGACCCTTGAGTATATTCTTAATGACCCCCATACTCTGCTGTTTTTTATCACTGATGGAGTATACCGATGGAAAATGATTATGATCTTCAGGACTTTTGAGGAAATGTCTAAATGGTCCCATAATTTGCTCAAAGAACATGGAAAACTAATAGACGAACTGAATATCAACGTTCTTTACAGAGTCCTGAAATTCGATCTGGATGAAAAGGTCTTTGATGATTATATTAACGACTTTAAGGAAAAAGACAGGTCTTGATGGTGAAGGTAGCTATTATAGATGGGTATGTAGATGAGCCTTCCTGTCTTGGGGTTCCCCCTTACATTTCTCCATATATACGGTATGCAGCAGGCGTAGTCAGAGAAACATTGGGCACTTTACCGGGTTATTACACCATCGAAGACGTGAGAAAGAACCAAAAAGTGCTGGAGAAATATGATCTACTACTGGTTATAGCAGGCACCCTTGTACCGGGAAAATATCTAGCAGGCAGGCCGGCGAGTAAAAGAGAGCTTTTAGAGTTCTTTCGTTTACCATCTGGGAAAAAGTTTCTCATAGGGCCCGTATATTGGGAACTGGATGGGAAACATAGAGGTGTTTTTGAAGAAGTGTACGATCAGATCTTCTCTCCAGAATTTGAACGGGAATTGTATGAAGTCCTTGGTGGAAGGAAGTCACTAGAGGCAGGAAGAAATATGATAAACTCATTTAGTGTAGCAGGTGCAGAGATTGTGAGACAGCACCCCATGTTTCCCAACGTAATATGTGAGATAGAGACCTATAAAGGGTGTTTCTGGGCAAAATGCTCTTTTTGCACCGAACGGTTTTACGGATTTCCGGAGTTCAGGAGTATTGAAGGAATTGTTAAGGAAATTCAAGCTCTTTATGAGTGTGGAGTTAAGCATTTCAGGCTTGGTAACCAGTCCGACTTTTTTACCCTGTATGGTGATTTTAGAGGAGATATACCCAGACCTGATCCCATGGCCATAAAAGAATTGCTTGAAAAAATCCGGTTTGTAGCTCCAGATCTGAAAACTCTGCATATCGATAACGTCAATCCAAAGGTTATCGCTGAACATCCGGAAGAAAGTAAGAAACTTGCTACCATCTTAATTAAATATCACACTTCAGGAGACGTAGCAGCCTTCGGAATGGAATCTGCAGATCCCGTTGTGATAAGAAAAAACGGATTACTGGCTGATCCGGAAGATGTGTTTGAGGCTATACGTCTTATTAATGAAGTGGGAAACAGAGTGGGAGAAAATGGACTTCCTGAATTGCTACCTGGGTTGAATTTTGTTTTTGGTCTTAAGGGTGAGAGTGAATCCACTTTTAAGTTGAATTACCAGTTTTTGAAGGATATACTGGATTCTGGATTATTGGTTCGTCGAATAAACCTGCGACAGGTGGCTGTGCTTAGAAATACTCCCATGGAACGATTTGGATATAAAAATGTAATCAGGCATAAAAGGCTGTTCAGAGAATATAAGGAAAAGATACGGAGGGATGTTGATTTACCCATGCTCCGGAAAGTTATCCCAAAAGGAAGAATCCTAAAGGATGTGATGGTAGAAATTCAGCGAGGAAATACTGCTTTTGGGAGACAGCTGGGAACCTACCCAGTTCTGGTAGGAATTCCAGGGGTTTATGAAGTTGGTTCGATAATGGATGTTATTGTAATGGACCATGGACCGAGGTCCGTCTCTGCTTTGCCCTACCCCTTTGACATAAATACTGCGCCTTATAGTGTTCTGAAAGAAATTCCGGGTATAGGTTCGAGAAGAGCTGCTAGAATTGTAAGGGCAAGGCCTTTTAATAACGCTAGTGAGATAGCAAGCAAGGTTGGAAAGGAAGTGCATGATTTACTCAAAGAGTATATTTCAATATGACTCCTTCAATATAAATCCGTCAGTTATTAATAATTTAAAGGGAAATGGCTGCTTATGTCTGACCTCATCAAATTTGGTATTCAAGTGCTGGATGCTGTTCTCCCAAACGGGTTTCCGAGAAGTTCCTTTGTTCTTATTTCAGGTGAAGGGGGAACCGGTAAATCTGTAATCCTTCAAGAAGCCGCTTACCAGAGATTAAAAAAGGGAGACAAGGTTCTGTATATATGTCTTGATGATTCTCCTGATTCCATCCTGGACAACATGCGATCCCTTGGATTTGATGTAGAAGGAGATGTGGAGGAAAGGATCATATTTGTGGACGGGTTCAGTTACAGAGCAAAAAATCATCTCAAAGGAAGGAGGTTTCCTATTATTGATCCTAACGATCTGAATAGCTTGACGAAAAAACTGAATATGTATATAGACAACTTTAACATGGCTAACAAAGGTTTGGTGATTTTTGACTCCCTGACGGAGATTATGACCCTTTGTGGAGCACCAATGCTTCTGGATCATATAAAAACATGGAGAGCCATTGGCCCTAAAGAGCATGGAGTTACATTCCTCGCATCCCATCACTATGGTATCAGACCCCTTGAGGAGTTTTCCTCCATACTTGATTACATAATGGACGGGCTCATTGATATCAGATATGATCCTGTTTTGATGGAAAAGGGAATTCTATTGAAACAATTAAGAGTTAGGAAGATGAGGGGAGTATGGCATGACACCAGATGGAGATCCTTCGTTATTACTTCAGAGGGTGTAAAGGAATTCAATAAAGTAAAGTTTGAGAAACAGCTTTTAAAAGAGTTCATCCAAGCGGTGGATACACAGGAACGAGTGTGAAGGATATTGTCTTCTTTATTCCTGCTCTTTTAGCAACCCTATTGATCATTTGTTGAATTATTTTTTGTTGTATTTTATACCAATTGTGATCTAAAAACTGAATCTTTTTGGTAATGTCTGTACATTTCCAACGTTTCTCCTGTTAACCATATTGTTTTTTAGCGAAATTTTTTAATTTCTAAATACATTAGAGGGCATATATCCAAATCCAATTTAATTTAATAAAATTTCATTTTAACTTTCAGAAGGGAGTGATATGGACAAACTAGTAGAATAGAATGGATAAAGAGATGTACCGACGAGAATTCCTGAAGAAGGCAGGCTACATATCTGCGGCAAGCCCCTTTATTCTGAGTGGATGTGCTGAGAAACCAACTTCTACTGAATATCCTTCACCAAAGCCAGCTACCCCTTTGAATATCCAGACCAATCAGAATTTCCAGGATCAAAACGATATGCCAGAATTGGTCATCGATGCCCACGCTCATCTGATAGGCCGTATTCAACATCATTCAGAAGTTATAGTAGATTATGATGGTGCAGCTCATATAGCCCTAGCCACGATGGACAAATTGAGTATCAACAAAACGCTAGTCATGCCCCAACCGTTCCCTCCTGAGCATCCAAATAAATATGATGTTGACGATTTCATCGATACTGTAAGAAAATACCCTGATCGTTTCGCCCGTCTTGGTGGTGGAGGAACACTAAATCCTATGATTCAACAAACTGTCTATGGTGAAGAGGTAAAGTCAGACCTGCGAAAAAAATTTGAGGAAAAGGCTCAAGAAGTTCTTGCAAAAGGAGCTATTGGATTTGGAGAAATGACCGCTGAACACCTATCCTTCTTTCCCAAACATCCTTATGAATCCGCTCCGCCTGATCATTCCCTTTTTTTGCTGCTTACTGACATAGCTGCCAGTCATGATGTTCCAATCGTTATTCATATGGAGGCAGTTCTAGAAGAGATGCCCCTACCTATTAAGTTCAGTTCCCCACCGAACCCAGAAGTATTACATCCGAATATTGTGGCTTTTGAACGGTTATTGGATTATAATCGGAAGGCGAAGATAATCTGGTCACATGCAGGTTGGGATAACACGGGATATCGGAGTGTTGAGCTCTGTGGTGAACTGTTGAGTAGACATCCGAATCTTTATATGAGCATTAAGATTATTCAGAATGGACGGCCTAAGAATTATCCTCTAGATAACGAGGGGAGAATAAAGGCGGAATGGCTCAAGTTGATAAGTACATTCTCAGATCGCTTTATTTTAGGTAGTGATCAGTTTTATGTTACACCAAAGATTCGTAAAAGGATTGGTCCTTACAGTGTAGAAAGAACGGTGAGATTCCTATCCAATCTTCCTCTGGAACTCGCTCGTAAGGTAGGTTATGAAAACGCCAAGGATATTTACAGGCTCGATAAATAGAGTGTGATATGGGTATTAAATGTTCAAAGGAAGTTAGAGAGGAATTGTTGTAAATGTACAGGAGTATCCCTGAATATGAAGGGCTAAAAACGGGTTTAAAAAAACGGGTTAAAGAAATAAATTGGGAGTCGGTGATTATAAGAAATTTTGGTCAATGAAATGAATAAAGCCCCTCAAAGATTATATGTTCTCCCCTCTGAACAAACCATTATACTCTTCTTCAGTTTCTTCAGTCAGTTTAAAAAACACAAGTTGTAGTATCCGGGCATTTCTTTTCAATCGAATCCCTCTCGGATTATACACCACCAGACCACTTTCACTCCTACCCTCATATCCAGGGTCCCAGACTGCCGTGAGAATGGTAGCTCCGTTTCTTATCAGGCTACTCCTTGGTCTCCCGAGGGCCATAATATCCCTTGGTATCTTCACAACTTCATTGTAAATCACCTTGTAATATCCAGCTGGAAGGAACATAGTATCGTCTTCAAAAGGGATATGAAAGGAGGAAGCAATAACTCTAGAAGAATTATCGAAATCCACAGTACCATTTCCATCCAATTTGTGAATCTCTCTGAGAGTTAGGTCAAACCCGCTGGCTTGTAACTGAACCTCCAGATCTAAATAGTCTTTTACCAGATCATCTTTCTTTATTCGTCTGAAAATCTCCTGCTTTGGTAATACAGCTCCGTAAGGCATGTCATACACTCCTGCAAATGGCTTTATGTCCAGTATAGGGGTTTCAGGTAAAGCATCTAAACCCTTCACATATAACATGTTCCCTTCTCTTTTTACGAGGGTGACGAGACTCATTCCAATCCTATTGGGTCTGCTAGGACTCCTGGATGCAAATACTCCTATTTCTGGAAGATCATCACATCCCAGAGGATGTATTTTAGTCTTTTCTGATGCGAGATGGAACTCATACAGCACCCATAAATGTTTTTTCTTTTCCACTCCTTCCAGACCATCAGCATACTCTTCTAGGATCTCGATTATAGTAGTGGTATTGGTTTTTTTCACAAATCCTATGGATCTCATCTCTTACCCCTCTTAAGGAAATCTGGGTTAAGGTCCATATAAAAAACATCAAAGAAATCATGTTTGCCAGTAGCACTGGCAATCTTCACTGCGATAATGTGGGAACACATCCCTCTACCTTTAAATTCAAAATCTCTGCAAGTACAATAGTTTTCTTCAACTATATACTCTTCGTTCCCAACTACTACGAAGAAGTCTCGATATTTTTTGACATTACCAGATTTAACAAGATCTAGGGCTTTCTCTCCCCGTTTCCCAAAACGATCTATAATCATTTTTTCCATATCCTTATCTATCTTTCCTTTTTCAGATATCAATTCGAAAACGTCTTTCATGGAAACACAAATCCCGTTCTGTATTTATGTTCGAGATAAAAGCTTTCTACAGGCAGTATATCCACAAGCTTTTTCATTCCGGGAGTTTCTGTGGCTTGATGGGTGGCATCGATGATTACGATATTATCAAATTTAAGGCACTCGTGTCGCAATTCCCCTGAGATAAAAGCGTCAACCCCACTATCGATAAGTAAACGGATGTTCTCCTCTTTAAGTCCACTACCCCCCATGCATGCAACGGTCTGGATGGCTCTATCGTTCACCCAAGTAACATGGGTATTAAGCTTTTTTGAAACATGAGTCGCAAGCTCCTTGGCCCCTGAAGCTTCCAATAACCCAACCCGGATATAGGGATTACCTTCCAGTTTCTTTCCTTTTATTTGTAATATTTGGGCAAGGGTGTCGTTGATCCCACCATCTACTTTATCATAGTTGGTGTGCATCACATATATGGATAATCCGGCTGGTATGGCAGTTTCGAGGATCTCTCTAATATGGTTATCAATGGTGGTAATGGGGTTGAATAATAAGGGATGATGAGCTATCAAAATGCCGGCATCTCTCTTTACAGCCTCTTTTACAGAAAAGGGAGTTATATCCAGAGTTATACAAGCCTTTTCAACTTTTTTTGACCCTCTCAGAACAAGACCAGCCCCCCTATCCCAGTCTTCAGCCAGCTCTGGTGGAGCTATTTCTTCCAGCTCATCTATTAAAGACTTAAGGAGCACATATATTAGAAGAGAGCACACCTTATAAAACAGTATTGTAAAGCTATGCTTTACACTTTATCAACATAAATTGACAAATATTGTAAATTGTAATTTACAACTTGTCAACATGAGTTGACAATATTCGTTTAAAAGGACGTATTAAAGGAAAGTAAATATCATCTTTGGAATGTCAAGTAGTATCTTGCGATTATCCTCCAGCTTCGTCCATTTTCATGGTGATGAGTAAGGTATTGAGAGTCTCAATACCATCATACCAGTTCAACACCACAAGATCTTCTTCTGGAAGGTTGATCTCAGGTAGCTCTCGTCCTTGAAGTACCATAGCCCCTATTCTGGAAATGATATCCAGGGCTTTATCTAGGTCCCCCCTTTTTTCACTGATGATTGCCTCCCTTACCAGATCTTCCACTGAACGAGTAGTCTTTTTACCAAGGATCTTGTACTCAGTAGAGTTTATTATGGCAAATAGAGAGCCTTTGACAAATTCCATAATCATGTTTTTGTCCTCATCATCAAATTGTCTAGTGTTGAAAATAATTTTTTTCAACTCTTCAAGATATTTCAGTCCATCTTCTCTCTTAATTTTTCTTCGAGAGATATCCTCTAAGATTTTAATACATGTCAGAGCGATATCGTTGGTCAGATTGTCAAACACTTTGAGGGTATCGGGGCTATCCAGATCAACAGATTCGCCCTCTATTTCTTTCATCCAATTGTTCCATCTTTCCATGGTGTAGTAACTGATCTCTTCCATCGGAAAACTGTGTTTTGAGAAGGTATATTAATAGATTGTTGTTTTTACGATATGAAGAGGGTCTTCTGATAAGGGCAAGATATTTTTAATACCTCTGTTATGTCTGTATCATGAATTTCGACAGAATGGCCCGCTGGTATGATAGATTTATGAACTGGCGGGATGTGAGCCCGATCAGAATCAAACTCAATAATGCTAGGATAATTATTGATGTGGGTGGTGGAACTGGAGTTATTTCTCAGAAAATATCAAAAGATGTAATAATAGTGGACCCCTCACAGGGTATGCTTAGAGAAGCAAAAAAGAAAGGCATGAGCAATCTCGTAAGGGGGGTGGCAGAGTATCTCCCTTTCAGAAATGATATAGTGGATGCGGTGATATGCACTGATGCTCTTCATCACACTCAAGATCCAGAGAAATCCATTAGCGAAATGATAAGAGTTACTCGTCCAGGCGGGCAGATAATTATAGAAGAATTTGATATTGGACGCTGGTGGGTACGTTTATTCGTTGGAGTGATTGAGAAGCTGGCTGTAATGAAGCCACAGTTTATATCAGCTGAAAAATTAACAGAAATATTTCAAAGGGAAGGATACAGAGTAGAAATTGAACCTTACACCAAGATCAGTTATCTTGCCCATATTGTTCTTTGAAGTTAAAGAAGGATTAAAGTCTGCCCTCTTCTTCAATCTTATTTATATCAATCCTGCTCTCTGGAGTAGGAGTATGTCTTCTGTGCTGAGTTTTTCGCCCTTCTTGAACATCTCATATATTTCTTGGGCTTTCTTCCTTAGCTTTTCACGCTCTATCTGCTCTCTGGTCTTTGCGCTTTGAAGCTTAAGGGCCTTGATAACCTTTTCAAAGTCTTTTATCTCTTTCCTGACTTTTACCACCAATTTGTGGTATTCATCAGCCTTGTTCTTGGCGTTGATAAACTCTTGGTGGGCTTTATCTGCCTCTTTTCTAAGCTCATCAATTTTCTTGAAATACTCTACCATCTGTCCGTGATACTCGTTGGCTTTTTCCATTGTTTCTTTGATTTTCTGATTGAGGCTCCCAGTTTGCTGTTTCAGAGTACGAATACTGTTGAGCAACTCTCTGAGCTCAGCGTTTTGTTCCAGTTGTCTCTTTCTCTCTTCCAGTTCTTCTCTAAGTTTTGAAATCCTGTCTACAAGCTGTCGTTCTTTTTCAACAGTAAGAACCGCAGTCTGCTGGCGAAATTCCAGTTTGTTTATCTCCCTTTGAAGCTCTCGAAGAGGCCTACCTCCTTTAGTATCGATTTTGCGTCTGAGTTTGTCAACTTGCTCATACAGCTTGTCTATCTGCTCATTCAGTTTATTTCTCTCCGATCTCCATTCTTTTGCCTGGTTGTTAAGTTCGTCTCGTTTAGCCTTAAATTCTTTAGCTTTCTCTAAAAGATCTTTTACCTGCTGATTCAGTTCATTTCGCTTGGCAATCATCTCTTTTGCCAGGGAATTAAGATTATCTCTATTCTCCTCATATTCTTTTAGCTCTCTCTGCAACACAGAAATCCTTTCTTCAAGTTTTTCCAGCATCTTTGTCCCTCTTTATTGTTAAATTAAGGCTCACTCAGAGCCCGTTTTTATATATTTTTCGGATTGGGATGATAGCGAGATTAAATACAGGTAGTGATATCCTCCAAGAACTAAACATTTCTTGGAGATACGGAATACATCTAAATTTAAAGGTTTCTATTCTTCTATAGTCTCTTCCTCTCTCTGACATATTGTTTTCCGGTAGTGCAGTCTCAAACAATTTACCACCTTATATCTGTTAACTGATAAGCTGGGTTCCTGTCGAAAGAATATTCCACTCTGCTGAACTCTTCTCTGAATTCGGTTACCCTATTTCTCACATTCATGGGGTCCTTTTTTCCAATGGTTGCATCGTAAATAAATTCCGCGATTACCTGCATTTCGTTCTCTTTCATACCAAGTCGTGTTACTTCCTGTACTCCAATTCTTATGCCAGATGGGTTATGGGATTTTGAAACATCATCCCAGGGAAGGAGGTTGCTATTAAGAATAACACCTGCCTTTTCCAGGAGGTCAGAAACATTTTTCCCCCCTCCAATGGAGGATACATCAACCACAACCTGATGGGATTTGGTAAAACCATGATTTTCACAAAGGACATCAAATCCAAGATTATAAAGTTCTGAGGCGAGAGTTTGGGCGTTTTTCACGGTTTGCCTGGCATAATCTTTACCAAAAGCTAGCATTTCTGCTGCTGCTATAGCATATCCTGCAAGGGAATGGAGATGGTGATTACTCACTATCCCTGGAAATACAGATTTATCAATTTTTTCTGCCAGTTCTTCAGTGGTGAGAATTATACCTCGCTGAGGGCCAAAAAAAGTCTTGTGAGTACTACCCGCTAGGACATCAACTCCTTCACGAAGGGGATCTTGAAACTCTTTTCCTGCTATCAAACCGAGAACATGAGATCCATCGTATACAATTCTGGCTCCAACTTCATCAGCAGCTTCTCTCGCCTCACTTATCGGGTGAGGGAATAAAAATACACTTGAACCGAAGAGTATTACTTTAGGATTCTCTTTCAGTATAAGTTCATGCATTTTATCCGGGTCGATATTCATGGTCTCTGAATCAAATGGATGGTGAAGGATGGTCAAACCCCGGATACCCGCAGCAGAAAAATTACTGTGTGAAATATGGCCACCGTGAGGGACAGATAAAGCCATCAGGATATCTCCCGGATCTGTCAAGGCAAAAAAAGATGCCAGGTTTGCAGTTACACCCGATATTGGCTGGACGTTAACATGTTCCGCATTAAACAGCTTTTTGCTGAGTTTTATGGCAAGAGCTTCAACCTCGTCGATGTACTTACAACCTTGATAGTATCTTTCGCCCACTTTACCTTCAGCATATCTGTGGGCAAAATCAGATATCAGTGCCTTTCTCACGCTCAGGCTGGTTACGTTCTCGCTTGCTATCAGTGGAATCACCGATTGGAAAAATTCATGATGCTTTTTTATGTTCTCAAATACAGATGATACATCAGAATTCATGATATCAACCGTAGGCATACAAGAATTACCTATATAAAAGTTGTCGTTATGTTAGGGAAGAATATTAGGACTCTTTCAGATTGAATCTGATTTCTGTCTGAAAGGACAAAAAAGGTTTATGTGGGCTGGAGCAGTATTATGGAATCATGAGGGTGTGGAAAGCAAAATGGTTAAATATAGTTTTTATGATAGTTTTCGGAATGTAATCGGGCTCGTGGTCTAGGTGGTTATGACGTCGCCCTTACAAGGCGGAGATCCCCGGTTCGAATCCGGGCGAGCCCACTCGTAATTTCTTGTTAACGGGTGATTCAAGGAATACAGGAATTCTCTGAGCTTCGCTTCTACAAAATGGCTTAAATTGGGGATATGAGGGTTTATGCAACTTAAGGCATCCAGCAGAGTAGGTGAAATTGCTACGGAAATTTAAGGTCTAAAAGATATATGAATAAAACTATCTTTTTGTTAACTTGGTGAGTTTTACCACTCCATTGAAAATGAATATTCCTCCCAGAATTGCTACTAATAGCCAGAAACCGGATAAAGCGTTCTTAAAACCTAACCAGAGGAATAACATCCCCAGTATAAACGTACTGAGAGTATCTTTCTTTTCTTTTTTCATAGGAAATTCACCCTCTTTTAACCTTCTCGTTATTCTTTGTTATTTTTAATGGTTCTTTCTACAATTTTAATTCTAATTGAAACTAAAATCATATCTTTTTATCGGAACCCGGAGACTTATATTCATCCCAAACTCCTTCCATCTCCTTACCCTATTTCCATACCTTAGAAGTTTATCCATCCAAACTCACAAGCGATTCAAGGCGAGGACATGTTTTATGCACCTCAATAACTCGTGTAAAACCCCCCCAGGCTTGGTAGTGAGATGAATCCCCACCTGATATAAATTTTAACGCCCTCTTTTGTCGGTTACTCTCCTCGCTTTAAAAGCAGTTCTGGGAATAGTGCCAAAAGGTATGCACTTAACGTTTGTTCTTAAACCGATAGCTCTCCTCAAATCATTAGCTACTTTTACTTCTAATTCTTTCCACTTCTCTCTGGGTATTTCTGGTAGAGGCTCTATCTCAACTAGTAGCTCATCCATTTTGGTTTCTGGATTCAAATCAACTATTATCCTGAATTCGCTACCTAACTCTTTGTAACTCCTTACCACCTCCTCTATAGCTGTAGGGTATACACCCACCCCTCTAATTTTCATCATGTCATCTGATCTCCCTAGCAATCCCCCTCTGAAGACTGCCGCAGTACGACCGCAGACACATTGCCACTCTTCATCTTTAATCACATAATCCCCTTGGAGGTATCTCAGACAAGGAGTTGCTTCAAGGTATATATTCGTGACTACAAGCAGGCCTTTCTCACCAGGTGACACTGGTTCAAAGGTCTCTTCATCGATAATTTCGCTAATGATGAATTCTGGGACTTCATGTATGTTAGGAGGTCTCATCTCTTCAGAGGAAGCAACAGCTTCTTCGTAGCACAGCATACCATTTGGATGACTCTCTGTAGACCCAAGGTAATCCACAACGAGAGCATCCCATGCTTCTTCTATTTTTCGCCTCGTGGAAGTAACAGCTCCTCCGGGCTCTCCAGTAACAAAAATCAAATTGACATGGGTATCTTTAGCAGGGTCAACGCCCATATTTATAGCAACATCGGTTAAATGTAGGATATAGGACGGAGTGCCAAGGAGTACAGTGACATCGAAATTCTTTATGAAATCTACCTTTCTTTCATCTGGCATTGCCCCTGTGGCTATCTGAGGCACTCCTATTCTAAGGATCCCATAGAATGGTGACCATGCTCCCGCAGCAGGGGTCATTGGGAAAGTTGACAGGACAAGGTTACCTGGTTTAATGCCACCTGCATAAAAATCCATAGCAAGCACGTAAGATATCATGTGCCAGTCGTGGATGGTGTACATGAAGGCTCTGGGCCTTGAAGTAGTCCCACTGGTAGTGTAGAGCATAGCACCTATCTTTTTCCACTCTTCAGGAGAGATAGATGAGTAATCTCCATAGGGAGGTCGTTCATTTGTGCTTGCGACCCATTCTTCCTTAACAGTTATAGGGAATTTTTTGAGATCCTCTATTCCTCTGATATCCTCTGGCCTTAAACTTGCTCCTTTAAACTTCTTCCTGTAGAATGGACTATATTCCCATAAATATCTAGCCAAGAAACGTAGTTTTTCATCCTGTATTTTTCTAGTATCAGCTCTTGATCGGGTTTCGACGACTTTATCGTAATACTTTTCATCGCTTGGCTTCCAACCATATAGGTTTGGTGCATACTTATCCTGTATTTCCAACCATTGTCGTTTAATGTCAAGTGACATGAGGTTTATTTTAAATGATTAACAATATAAAAAAATTATTGACAATGTAACAACGTAAATTCATATCCTTACATTCTTATTGTTTCATAACTTCAGTAATCAACGATTTGTTATTGTATCATTTTTTCATGGAAGGTTTATCCGGGATTTCAGCGAGGAAAGTCAGTTATTTTAGAGAAAAAGGTTAAACTAACAAAGTTGGCGAATAAAGTGAAGGCAAAGGGTGAGAGCGACGAAGCCGTATATGTTGTGCTAAGCGAAAGACGCGATTACATTTAGATCCTTGAATACACGATAAAAGAATGAATCGAATGAAACACCACAAAAAAAACTGAGAAAATAATGTAAATAGAGTAATGATATGGTATATCAATAAAAAGGAGATTTCCCGATGAGTCCTATTCCAACAAACCATATAATTGTTGTATATGCAGGGGCCATAAATCCAAATACACTTTGACTCCAAGAAGAGTCAGGAAAATATATCTGCATTAACCAGGACATAAAATACACGCCTATCCCGGCCATATATATTAGAAAACCGATTTTTTGCTGTGGCTCATTAATTTCCAGCTTAAGGAGCAATGGGAGAAAGAAAACAATTGCTCTTAGGATATTCTCTGATATTCTAATAAAATAGGGTATGTTATTCCAGAAGTTGTTCATTCGATATGGCTCTGGCAGTTTACTTGTGAATATAACATTCCACAAAAATATCGGAATCAACAAAATGAAGCAACTTATTAAGTAATTTATTTTATCGATGAGCATCATAGCCACTCCGTATTTTGCCTAATAGTTGGAGTATATCAGCAGGTGGAATTTGCACGCAACGTTAGCGAAGTCGGATATAGTCTCGTAAGTGATCTGAAGGGTTGCGAGAGCCTGCAAGTCCACTGTAATTATACATTTTCATCTCCTCTTATCATCAATCCTTTTGTTATACTCTATATCCGTGATCTCCACTCTATACCATGTAAAATCTCCAGTTTCAAACTTCCACGTTACGGACAGATTTACAGGAACCCTGATACCTCCGAATTCTCTGTAACTTTTCTCAGCTGTAATAACCCATCGTTCCAGAGTTGAACCTTCTTTGCGATAGTAATACCGATCAGCTTCAAAACTTACAAAATCTCCATTCTCATCAAATTTGAATATGCCTGAGGCTGTTATTCCTCCATAGTTCATGGTTGCCCTTGCAGTTGTGGAATTCATCTCTTCCCATGTGATATAATCGCTCAACGCTGATGAAGGATGCCACACCATTTCACCCAAATACCTCAACAAGGCCCCTTGATCTATATCCTCTCCTCTGGCATCGACAACTGGAACGAGAGAAAACAATTTGATGAGCATGTGCCCCTTTCCGACTTCGTATTTGTCCCTTCCCGAAAGATGCAAAAATGAGGATTTTACATCAGCCATCCATATAAAGCTAGGAGGATCTGCGGTGATATACTGTTCTGCCTCCACAAACATCCAGCTACTCTCAGGTTTGGTTTTCAATGCACCCTTCTGTTTTAGATGTGTGATCTGAATGACCTCTTTTCCAACAATATTGGAACGCTCAAGCCATCTCTGTACCACAGGTGGAAGCTCATCAATCATTTCTAAGGTTACCATTCTTTTCTCTGTCTCCTTTCCCAGCAGGAGTGAATTGAGTTCATCGTCAACAGTTTTATCGAAGCTCCAGGCTCCGTATGAAAGGATACAAGCGATGAGTACGATGACGTTGACAATGGTTCCAAATTTTGCATCCTTCCAGTAGAGGATAATCAGAATTTGGGAAACAGCAATTGCGATAGCTGCAACCATCCACCACCATTCTTTTCTCAACGAATATGTTACTGCAGAAAGGATGAAAAGTAAACCTGCAATCAACCAGAGTATTCCTGCTATTTTAGATAAACCGCCCGATAAAGAAATAAGCGTCTCTCCTGTTAGTTGCTTTAACTGAGCTAAATTCCATTCCTTCACGAACCCAAGCAGGTGGATTAATCCGTGAAGGAATATGACAAGGGAAAATACTATTCTGATCGTGGTTTATCTCCTCTTCTTGTTATGAAACACCCTGCCACCGTTTAGTATAAACATTTGCCGATATGAGACGCTGCTCAATCAACGGGAGAGTAACTTGAGGATAGGTTGTTATATGCAGTAATGCACACTCAATCGATCCACCATTTACTCTTTCTTGGGGGTGATGACCGCATCCACTACTGCCCAGAGCCAGAATACAATACTCCAAAACGACAGTATATCATGAAATACCCTTGGTATCCAGTAAGCCCACACCGCTCTCGGGTCAGATACAGTCGACGGAATAACTGGATTTGCCATTGAGATGAGTGGTAGTATAATGATGTTTAAATTGCCTATTACTATCGCAGCCGCAAGAATTGCTGCACCTTTATTGCCCTCCCCTTTATAGATCTGCCCTAATCCTGGAACTATTATTGACAATATTCCAGCAATAATTGAACTCTTTTTCATTTTTATTACCTCTTGTAGTTTTAATCTTAAACATACTCCTACTTCAAAACTCCTTTTTTCAAGCAAATTCGTTGATAATGGTGCCTTCGTTAAAATGGGGGGTAGAGGAGAGAGTGATGAATTACTGCCCTCGATTTGTAGTATATACCTGTAAAATAGTGCGGGGGGAGGGATTTGAACCCTCGGACCCCTTCGGGAACAGATCTTGAGTCTGTCGCCTTTGGCCTGGCTCGGCAACCCCCGCATTCTCTAAGGATATTTTCAGGAATGAAACTTTCTAAAGGATTCTTTCCATCAATGATAGCATGTAGCAGGTTGTAAACGATTTTAGACACTGAAATCGGGTATTTTTCTTTGATTTTCTGGACAGTCCCAAAGTCGAGGTAGAGGGTTGTCCTATATTTATTTTTTGGTATATTGGTTGTTTTTCTAGTTTCTCCTCTCTCCTTTGTTTTTTTAAATTATGCAATGGTTTGTGTATGACACCTATACTGTGGTTGTTAGAAGTTGTTATCTATTGGATTTGGAGTCATGTCAAGGTTATTCACAAGAAAAAATAGAGATTAAGAGTTCTCATTATATTTTTGTTATTAATTTTGATCGCCCATCTAATCTATTATTGTGGCCTCTTCAGGTTGAGTAAACATACAACACAAAAAAGCCACTAATTAGGGACAATCCCCACCAATGATAAAAAGAAATAGGATAAAAGATTAGTGTATTCCGTGGTCGAATTTTGGTTGAGGTAGATACTCCCAGTCCTCTCCAGCTTGGAATTTCTGGGCAATTTCAACAGCCTTAACAGCGTATTCGAAAGCGTAAGGTATTCCTTTTCCATTGGCTACAAAACCAGCGGCAATAACTCCAACAGAGGCAGCTTCAAAGACTTCCTCAACAGTCGCTCCAGCTTTCATAGCTGGTACTACATGAATCAGACATCGAGGGGACATGGTAGCTACTCCAATAGCGGTGAAGATCAACTCTTTCATCTTTTTGGATAGGGCTGCATCTTTCCACAGGCTGTTATAAAAATCTGCAAAGGTCTTTCCGGCTTCGGGGTTAAGCTGGTTTATTATTTTAAACATTCGTGGCGTGAACCCCATTACCTCTTCCATATACTTATCTGCTTCTTCTGGTGTTAATTCTTTTTCAGACATTTCCTCCTCTCCTTTTTCCTCTTTTTTCCTGAATCTGTCCAGCAAGGACATGTTACCAACCATTCATCACGCTTTTTAGTGAAATATATATATTTATCGATAACCCAGATTATTAAATTACATCTATAGGGTCGTAAGCATCAACATACGCAAACTGTTAAATTTGAAAGGAATGTATCTCGGAACATGAGGTCTCATTTCTCAAAGTCTCTCACCGGACTTCAGGCGATTGTTGAAGGAGTGATGCTTTCTGGAATTGAGGTTGTTACTGGAGTGTATGGGTATCCGGTCGACGATATCATCCCTTATCTCGTTGAAAATGATGTCAACGCCATGTGGTCTATCAATGAAAAGGTTGCAACTGAAATCGCTCTTGGTGTTTCAGCCAGTGGAAAACGAGCCATGGTGGTGTTGAAGCATGTCGGAGTTAATATAGCGTCTGATCCTCTTATCACTGCCTCTTTTCATGGCATTGGAAGCGGTCTTGTGGTCCTTGCCGGTGATGATCCTTCCGCTGTAAAATCTCAGAACGAACAGGACTCACGTTTATACGGTCTTATAGGTGAGTTCCCAGTATTTGATCCATCAACTCCCAGTGAACTGGTTAAAGCCATTGTAGAAGGGGTGGAACTTTCCGAATTAATTCACTCACCAGTGCTTATTAGGGTAACATCCAGAGTGCTGGAATCCTCGGGCTTTATTTCTGATATGAAATCTATTGAATCTTCTAAAGTAAAATTAACTAGAAATATCGCATGGAAGTATACTGAACAGGGGAGACGGAAACGGCATCATCTGACAAAAGTGCCGATTATGAAGGGATGGAGTGAAGTTACCAATCTGAATCAGGAAGAAATCAATGGCAACACAGATGTCGGAATAATCTCTAGTGGTTTTTGCAGTTCTCTTGTCAGAAAAGTGAATACTGATCTCCAGGCTGATCATCTCCATTTAGGAATGGTGTTCCCGTTTCCTGAAAGAAAGGTTATGGATTTTTTGAAAAACCATTCCAGAGTTCTTGTTGTAGAGGAAACTTATCCATTTATTGAACGATTTCTAACTTCCTCTAGCAAAACTGTTGTTCTGGGGAAGCTAACAGGTCATATGCCAGTTTCAGGTCTTATTGAAAAAAAAGATGTTCATCTAGCCTTGGAGTATATTGAAGACGATATCATCAGGAGAAAAGTCTTCTTAGGATCGATTATCAGGCCAGAAGTATGTGAAAAATGCTCTCTCCAGAAACTGTTTAATGTTATTAGGGATCTCGCATACATCGAGTATATCCCTGAGCCTGTAGCTCTCGACTTGGGGTGTTCTGTTCTGTGTGTGGCCAGTTCTTATGGAATTACTGGTACGGCGTATTCTCTGGGATCCTCTCCTGGAGTTGCCATCGGGATTTCTATGGGAACTGGAAAAAAAAGTGTGGCGTTATGCGGGGATATGGGGTTCTTCCACACTGGTGTTCAGGGAATTATTGAGAGTGTTGAAAGAAAGGCAAGGATACTATATATAATTCTTAGTAATAGAATAGCTGCCCGTACAGGAGGCCAGAAGTTCGTAGGAGGTAGGATTAATCTGGAAAAGTTGCTATTGGATCTGGGTGTAACGAATGTAATAACAGTGAATGGAGACATCATGACGGAAGAAGAGTTGAAAGAGGAAATTATGAGAGTATATGATAGCGAATCCTTGGATGTTCTTGTCTTCGAATTTAATTGTGTTCGCAACTAGTGATGATGGAAATTTGGAGTTATATATGGTTTGTATATTGTAGATAGGGGTTTATCTACAAAATGTAATAAATCTACAGATATTCCATAAGAGCTCTTCAGAGAGGTGTTGCAAAGAGAATGTTGGAAGAACTTGACGGAAGTCTTCAGACCCCGAATTCATTGGATCAGGGAATGGTATGTGGATAATAAAGATAAATAGCAAAATTTTTATTGGTATGTTTTATTTGTTTCCAGGGGCTGATAAGCTTGGCGGATTTTGATGCAATTGTAGTGGGAGCGGGAATCGCGGGACTCTCTTCAGGGTATGTTATGGCGTCCGCAGGGTTGAATATACTTGTCGTTGAACGTGGAAAGGTTCCCGGTTCGAAGAATGTAACCGGTGGTCGGATATATACTCATGCCATCGAAAAGTTCACGCCTGAGCTCATGGAAGATTTGCCTTTTGAAAGAGAGATTGTAAAAGAACGAATTTCATTTTTAACTGATGAAAGCGCAACAACTCTGGAGTTTTCAGGTAAAACTGAAGGAAGATCATATACCGTTATACGAGAAAAACTTGATGGTTGGCTTGCAGGGAAGGTGGAAGAAAAAGGAGGTATTGTCGCTTCTGGAGTTAGAGTGGATGATCTGATTAGAGAGGAGGATACTACTGGAATCTGTGCAGGTGATGATGAAATAACTGCCAGAGCTGTTATCATAGCAGATGGTGTCAACTCTCCTCTCGGAAAGAAAGCAGGATTGCGAGATGATTTCAAAGCTGAAGAACTAGCAGTTGGGGTGAAAGAGGTAATTAAACTGGGCGAAGAAGAAATAAACCGGCGATTTCAGGTCGATTCCAAGGAAGGAGTTGCAAATCTTATGGTGGGCTCCCCTACTGACGGATTGCCCGGAGGTGGATTTTTGTATACCAACTTGGAGACCATCTCTCTTGGCATTGTAGCTAACGTGAAGGAAATTGCAAGTCACGGGTCTGATTTGGATGAGTTGCTCAGTGGTTTAAAGGAACATCCCTATGTCAGACCATTGATTAATGGTGGTACAACAGTAGAATATTCTGCCCATATGATCCCAGAAGGTGGAATAAGAGCAATACCGAAGCTTGTTGGGGAGGGATACCTTCTTACGGGAGATGCTGCAGGATTTTGCCTTAATACAGGATTTACGGTTCGTGGAATGGATTTTGCTTTTGCCTCTGGAGTTCTTGCAGCCCAGACTATAATCAAATGCTCTGAAAAAAATGATTTCTCTCTGAAATCCCTTGCCTTATATGAGCAGTTATTGGAGAGTGAATTCGTTCTGAAAGATCTGAGAAAATTTGAAAAAGCCCCAATATTTCTTTCCAGTTCACGCATATATTCCCTCTACCCCGATCTGGTGAATGTTATGGTGAAGAAGATCTTCGATATTAAAGGTGAGCAGGAGACTCTCTGTAAACAAATCCGGGAAGCCATCAAAGAGGCTGACGTGAGTACGTTTACTTTGATGAAAGATCTTTGGAAAGGGAGCAGGATACTATGAGAGATGTAAAACGATTGAGCATCCAGGACAGACTCGGACTGAATGTTTTTGAACTGGATAAAGAGGCCCATATCACAGTGGATAATGAATTATGCAGGGACTGCCAGCTTAAGCCATGCCTCCATTCATGTCCTGCAAAGCTGTATGAGTTTGAAGAGGAGGTTCATTTCAACTACGAAGGTTGTCTGGAATGTGGAACATGTTTCATTGTATGTCATCAGATGGGGAATAAAGGGGTAAACTGGAGCTATCCCCGAGGTGGATTTGGGGTTTATTACCGCTATGGTTGAGTTTCTTGGGGGTGTTACATTATCTTAAAAAAAGAAGAGAAATGAAATTCTCACTTCTTCTTGAACACAAAATACTTGTGTTTTTTGTAGTCGAACCAGTTCATCTCTTCAAAGGTAATCTCTATATCGTCTCCCACTTTCAGCTCATCATAGGATGCATTTATTACATGTCCAAATAGCCGAACACCGTTTTCTAGCTCCACCACTGCCACAGTAATAGGAGGATTAAACCCACTGGGAACTGCGAACATTTCTGCAAAAGAATACAGTTTTCCCTGGAGAGGCAAATCCACCCATTCCATATCGTCTGAATAACATGAAGTGCATATGATTTTTGGAGGGAATTCAATCTTCCCACAGCTTTCACACCGTGTCGTTATAAGCTTTTCATTTTCCAGAGCGTCCCAGAATTCTTTTATGGCAGTCTGCTCAAAGTTCGGATATCTGGGCGGAACCTCCATTATCTCTCGTTCCTCTTCCATTCATATCACCTCGAGTAAATTACTACTGCCTGACTCGTTCCCCATCCGCCCAAGTTCTGGCTCAGACCTATCTCTGCTCCATCCACCTGTCTCCCTTTGGGAGCATCTCCTCTGAGCTGTTCTGTGATAATACTCGCCTGACATATTCCAGTTGCCCCTATGGGGTGGCCTCTGGAGAGTAATCCGCCTCCAGTATTTACCGCTACTTTCCCCCCCAGATCTGTTTGCCCCTCTTCAACAAATCTGCCTCCTTCTCCCTTTTCACAAAAGCCCATGGCCTCAATCTCCAGTAATTCTGCTATGGTGAAACAATCATGAGTCTCAGCCACATCCACATCATCTGCGGTAATTCCAGCTTGTCTGTAAGCCTCTTGGGATGCCATTTTCAGAGCAGTAAATTCTGTCAGATCAGAAAGACTGCTTATCACGTTTTCAGGAACGAGAAACTGACCTATACCTCTAATATATACAGGAGTGTCAGTGTAATCTCTGGCAATATCCCCCCTTGCCAGTATCACAGCAGAAGCACCATCACTGACAGGACAACAGTCCAACAGCTTTAAAGGCTTGCACACAGGCTTTGAATTCAGCACATCCTCCACAGTAATGGGTTTCTGAAGATGTGCTTTTGGGTTCTTAGATGCAAAATTTCTGTTCTTGACTGATATCGTGGCCAGTTGTTCCTCAGTTGTGCCATATACCTGCATGTGTCGGGTGGCAAACATGGCAAATCCCATGGGAGCGTTAGAGCCGAAAGCAGCTTCCCAGTCTCTATCTATTACATAGGCAAAGGCGGCCATTATGTCTGAGCCTGATGGCAGTTCATAGCATTTCTCCACTCCTACAACTAGGCATGTATCCACCATCCCTGATTTTACTGCTAGGTATCCAGTCCGTAGCCCCATCGTGCCACTCACACATGCACCCTCAACTCTTGCGGCGTATTTTGCTCCAATTCCAAGAAATTCTGAATAATGATTCACTGAATTTCCCTGCTTCTGGAGGATTTCTGGGTTCTGGGAACTCAGCACGAATCCCTCTATGTCCCTGATGGTTATGTTTCTAGCGTCATTCAATGCTTCCCTCACTGCCATTTGAGCCAGATCTGTTCCGGATTTATCCAGATGTTTTCCATATTTTGTAGTTCCTACTCCAACGATTGCTACATCGGTCATATACTACTCCTTCCTGTAATCATAAAACCCTCTACCACTCTTTCTTCCGTGTCTTCCTGCATGGTACAACATTCGTACTGTCTGAGGAACGGTGAATCTGTCTCCATATACTTTTCTCATCTCTTCTCCTGCGTGATATATGACTGGTATTCCATTAGTGAAGTCAAGGAGTTCGAAGGGACCCATGGGATGATTCAGACCGAGTTTTATGGCTTTGTCGATATCCTCTGGACTGGCTATTCCCTCTTCAAGGATTCTTATACATTCTGTAACGAAGGCTTGAAGAGCTCTGCTTGTTATGAAACCTACGGCGTCTTTACACACGACAACCTCTTTCCCAAATTCCTTGGAGAGTTGAATGATGGTGTTCAGAGTATCTTCAGAGGTATCCACAGTTTTGACTATTTCAATTAATTTCATTATTGGAGGTGGATTGAACCAGTGCATACCTATGAATTTCTCTTTTCTCTCAGTAACAGAGGCCATTTCAGTTATACTCAGGGCTGATGTGTTGGATGCAAAAATTGTATCTTCAGGACATATGTCGTCCAGGTTTTTAAAGAGATCCTGTTTGAGTTTCATGTCTTCTGGGATGGACTCAATTACGAGACTGGCGTCTCCAGCGTCTTCATAATTGGTAGACCCAGTGATTCTCTCCAGAGTTTTTTCAACATCCTCTTGGCTGATTTTACCCTTGCTGGCAAACTTATTTAAGCTGAACTGTATGCCTTCAAAGGCTCTGTCTATGAACTCCTGTTTGATATCTATCATGGTAACGGGGTATCCGTGCATGGCAGCAACCTGGGCGATGCCGTGTCCCATGGTTCCTGCTCCGACGACACAAATTTTCTCGATTTTCATGATTTTAAATATCGTATACATGTTATTTAAGTATAGCGATTTCGTTTCTCTGGAAAAATCGGTTATTTTGCTTTTTAAGGGCCGTAACAGCTATTTTTGAGGTTTATTTGGAAAAAAGTAGAAGTAGAAAATAGATTATTGGTTATCTAATCTTTTTCAATTGTTCAACCATTTTCGGTATTATTTCTTTCCAGTCTCCCACAAACCCATAGTCAACATATTCGAATATAGGGGCCTCTTTATCTTTGTTTATGGCTACAATGGTTTTAGCCTGCATAATTCCTGTGATATGCTGAATCTGTCCTGAAACTCCAATACCTATGTACAGCTTTGGTTTTGCTCTTTTTCCTGATAAGCCAATCATAGTGCTTTCAGGAAGCCATCCATAGTCATAGGCCACAGGGCGTGTACTCCCAATTTCTGCATTTAGGAGATCTTTCAGCTCTTCCAACTCTTTGATTTTATCCGCCCCTCCAATTCCTCGACCAACTCCTAGTATTACTTCTGCTTTTTCAAGTTCCATTGCCTCGCTCTCTCTGGTTTTCTTGTCTACAATTTCAATACCTGGCGAATCTTTGAGGTTGTACGTGAAATCAAATGCTACCACTTCTCCTCTTCCTTCTCTCTCTACTGGTTCGAAGGCCCTAGGCATGACTGAGAGTATGACGGGGCTGGAGTTTATGACCTCTTTTGCAATGGTACGCCCACTGTAGGAAAAGCGCTCTACTGTAATTCCATCATTGCCGTCATTGATTTTGATACCTGTAATATCAGTCACACATCCTGTGTCAAGTTTTCCTGCAAGTCTTGATGCTATTTCTTTTCCGCGTCTGGTTGATCCTATGAGAATCACTTCTGGTTTAAACCGCTCGTAGTACTGTAAGAGAGCCTGCACCATGTAGTCCTCAAGCCTCACTTTTTCTGGGGGCCCTTCAATTGTTACTATACTTTTTGCTCCATACTTCTCAAAATCATTATTTTCAAAAGTAATTACAGTTGAATCGCCAAATCGATCCACTAATATGTTTGCTGCTGATAAAACCTCTTTGATTAACTCGGCATGTTCAGAAAAAATAGCGATACCCATTATATCACTCCCTCTTTTACAAGATCTGAGATCATCTCCTGAAGGCCTGTATCATGCTCATCCTCGTATATCTTTCTTTTTCTCTCCATTCTCGGTGCTTTATTGGAGATTATGTTTACATACAGAGACTCCTCTGCAATCCCAACTTCTTCCAGTGTTAATGTGTGGATGGGTTTCTTTCTTGCACTGAGTATCTGAGATAGAGAAGGGAGGCGGGGTTCGTTTATCTCGTTTGTAACGGTAATCAAGGCGGGCATAGACACAGCTACAATCTCAAATTCTGTCTCTAGATCTCTTGTGGCGATTAATTTTCCGTCATTTACCTGTATCTCCCTTACATGGGTGATCACGGGAATACCGAGAATCTCTCCAACTCTTGGGCCTAACTGACCGGTGTAACTGTCAACAGAAGCGTGACCCAGGAGGATTAGGTCAAACTCAACCTTCCTCACAAGAGCGCTAAAGATCTTTGAAGTAATTCGAGTATCTACTTCTTTATTGCTTGTGTCTACAATATACGCTTCATCAGCACCTATGGCAAGAGCCTCTTTAACAGCCTCTCCAGCTTTCGGTCCATTGATCAGTATGGCATAAATATGGCCACCATGCTTTTCCTTCAGTTTTACGGCTTCTTCAAGGGCATTTTTACTGAGATCATCGATTTTAAGAGGAACGTCCAGAACAGGTTCTCTGGTCTCTTGATCGATTCTGATCTGGTCTACATCATAGACCTGCTTGATCCCTACTATGATCTTCATTAAACCACCACTTATTGATTAGCGATATGATAAAAAAGTTTTTCTATTAAAAAATATATGATGGTTGATTGCGAAGGGTACATCACAGGTAAAAAGGTGAAAATCAATGGTAAGAGATGCGGAAAAAGATCTAAGGGCTATGTGGAACATATGCAGAGATTTCTATTTTAAGTGGCGAGATACAGTTAAGGATGAGTATGGAAATGAAGCTGCAAGAAGGCTTGTTAAAAAGTTCTGGGAAAAAGTGGGCAAGGGAACTGCTCAGTTGTATCTTGAATATGGTGTAGCAAAACCTGAGGATATTAAGAGTATTGCCAGAGCTATTCAGATAAGCAGCGAAATCATGGGAGAGGAAGTTGAGATTATAGAACGTGAAGATGGAGTAATTGTGAGACACACAAGCTGTCCTTGGTGGGAATGGCATCAACGAATGAATCTGAAAGATGAAGATCAGGCTGGATGTGATGTGTGGTTCAAGGTCACCGTTGAGAATATAAATCCTCAGGTGGATGTAGTGACTCTAAAATCCTTTGAGAAAGGAGATAACATGTGTGAGAGACTGATTTTTTTTAGAAAATAACATAAAAGTGGTAGATAATATATGTTTTTCATCTCCTTTTTATGAAGTTAAGAACAGCAAGGGAATCTTAAAATTATGAGGATGAAACGGGATGTATGACAGGAAAGATGGAGTGGAAAGTGAATGCAAATTCATAATGTTTGTGGGAACTACATCCCATGCAGGTAAGAGTGTTTTGACTGCAGCTTTCTGCAAAATTTTAAAAGATATGGGGTATAAAGTAACTCCTTTTAAAGCCCAGAATATGAGTCTCAATTCTTATGTGACAAAAGAGGGCAAAGAGATAGCCATAGCCCAGGCAGTCCAGGCCATGGCCTGTGAAGAAGAACCCACTGAATACATGAACCCTATACTCATAAAACCAAAGGGAGATTCAACTGCCCAGATTATGGTATATGGAGCGCCCTATAAAGATATACAGGCGAGAGATTATTATAAAGAAACACAAACTCTGTGGAATGTTGTTACAAAATCCATTAAAAAATTGTCTGAAGAATATGATATAGTGGTAATAGAGGGAGCTGGAAATCCGGCCGAGATAAACCTTTATGACAGAGATATAACCAATATGGCGGTAGCCCGTTTTACCGGAGCGAAGACTTATCTGGTGGGCGATATTGAGAGGGGTGGAGTGTTCGCCAGTCTGTACGGCACGTATATGCTGATACCAGAAGAGGATAGAAAACTGATCAAAGGTTTCATCATAAACAAGTTCAGGGGGGATGTGAGACTTCTTGATTCTGGGATATCAGCCCTTGAAACAATGACTGGAGTGAGAGTGTATGGTGTGTTACCTTATCTCGATTTTGATTTGCCATCAGAAGACTCACTAGCTCTGGAAGAGAAAAAAGGTCGGTCTAGGAAAAAGGGAGGGGATATTGCAATTCTTCGTTTACCAAGAATCTCCAATTTTACTGACTTTGAAAAACTTGAAAAATATACAGATGTACGGTATGTAGATCTTAATGAAGATCTAGACTCGTATTCTATTGTGATCATTCCAGGTACTAAAAACACGGTAGCAGATCTCATAGAGCTAAAAAAACATGGTATGGATAAAAAACTCAAAAAAATTGCAGGGAGAATCCCTATTATAGGGATATGTGGTGGATATCAGATGCTCAGCAGAGTCATTGTAGATAGAGGGATTGAACTTGGGAAGGGAGATATTGAAATTGAAGGTCTCGGCCTCATTGATGGGGTGAGTATATTCGATAAATATGAGAAAACCACAGTGCAGGTAGAGCGGAAAGTAACTGGAGACTGTGTGATTCTCGACAGAATAAAAGGAGAAAAAGTAAAGGGATATGAGATTCATATGGGTATTACGAAGGCATCCAACCCGATTTTTGAGAATGAAGGTAGTTGTTCAGAAGATGGTATGGTTTTTGGAACCTACATGCATGGCCTGTTCCTGAACGATAATGTCATAAGGGCAGTACTGGAGTATTTGGGGAAAAAAGCAGACATCAGGAAAAAAGACGATGGAATTGAGAAGCTGGTGAGCGAGGTTAAACAGCACATTGATGTGGATCAAATTCTCATGGATCTGGGACTGATATGACTTAATCTGCTCAATGATTTGATGAATATATCGCTTCATTTGCCAGCTTATCTGCCAGATAATTTTGTTTTCGTGAGATGTGCCTGTAAGTGATTTTTTTGAAGCCTTTTTCTAGATTTTTTACCTGACCATACAGTTTTCTCAGATGAGGATTTCTGACCTTATACTCCCCATTCATCTGCCGGATTAGAAGCTCGGAATCTGAATACACCTCAAGATTCACTGCTCCTCTTTTACTTGCAAGATCAAGTCCCTTTATTAAAGCTAAATATTCGGCCTGATTATTGGTGGCATAGCCAATATACTCTTTGTAAGTTTGAATAACACTTCCATCATGACTCTGTATGACTACACCTATTCCGGCTTTCCCTGGATTTCCCTTTGATGCCCCATCAATGAAAATCTTCATCTATTTGAGTTTTGATAGATGAGTTAAAAAGTTTTCCAGAGGGAGCTTCAATTCTAAGGGAAATAACTTCTAACGGGTTCGTAGTTATCAAAAAGTTCATGTACCTTCATCCCAATCTGTACTCGATGGTAAAAAAGCTGCTGGTTCTTCCAATGGATGATGACCTGGCAAAAGTGGTGAGCCAGGCACTGTCCAATGAGACTGCAGTAAAAATCCTCAAATTGCTCTCGGAAGAACCTCTCTCTGCATCCAAAATAGCTGAAAAACTGGAAGTTCCCTTGACAACCGTCCAGTATAATGTGGAAAAACTTCTCGAAGTGGGGCTTATAAGTGTAAAAGAAATACGATGGAGTAGAAAAGGACGAAAAATTAAAATTTACGAGCCTCAGGAAAAGTACATTGTTATAGCTCCAAAAATGACCGACAGGGGACGGATTATAAGAGAATTGAAGAGTCTTCTGCCAGCTCTCGTTTTTGCATCCTTATTTGGAGGGGTTCTGGGATGGTATTATGGATATTACCTTAAGGGACAGGAAATAGCTTACACGGCAGTTCCCGAATCCATGCCAGTAAGTACACCTACACCCATGCCAACCCCAACACCCATGCCCAAAGCAATTCCCTCGCCTGTGTCGGTACCAGAAGCGGCAGAAGTGATGGGGGGAGGATTGATTGGGTGGCAACTAGTTTTCATTTTACTTTTTGTGGCTGTTGTAATAGCCCTTTTTATGGTGTGGAGAAAAGCAAGAAGGTAATCTGCTCTCCTCACTGTCAGATACCATGTCAGGCTTTATAGTTTTTTGACCATATAGTATCTTTTTTTTCTATATCCCATATTTCTATAGTAGTCTCTCACACCCACTCCACTTATTACCGCAAGGTTTTTACACCCATTTTCGAGGGTAATGTTTTCAGCTTCTCTAAGTAGTCTCTCTCCGATTCCTCTGTGCTGCCATTCTGTGAGTGGCTGCTTTCCGATGGGCACCATAGGGCCATATACGTGGAGTTCTCTCACAATTCCAGATGATTTCAACTCTGATGAAAATACCTCTCCTGGAATTCTTAACCTTGTAAATCCAAACAGAACATCTTTTTCGTCATATACAGCGGAAATAAAATACTCATTACCCCCACTGGCTGAATACTGCGATATTTTTATATCGATCGATTCTCCAATATCTTGGTTTTTAAGCATTTTATGACCAACTTCCCGACATCGAATACATCTGCACTTCTTCCCTTCTCTTTCCAATTTTTCAAAAACAAGCTGACGAATGTTGCTTTTTTTAGTTCCAGCCTCTACAAATCTAACCGGAATATCTCTCTGAATTCTCTGAATTCTTACGTACTCTGGAACAAATGTTTTAATTTCTGCGATCAGATCCACAGCCTCCTCTGTAGTGTAAGGGATGTATTCCCCCTTCTTCCACATTTCATACAATCTGGTACCTTTCACAACAAGAGTGGGATAGATCTTCAGGTAATCTGGTTTGAATGCATCCTGTGTGAATATCTTCCTGAACATCCGTATATCTCTTTTTTTATTGCTTCCAGGAAGTCCGGGCATCATATGGTATCCGACTTTGAATCCAGCATCTTTTAGCAGTCGTGTTGCATTAACCACATCGTCAACTGTATGTCCCCTTTCTATCCGCTTTAAAATAAAATCATATACTGCCTGAACACCAAGCTCTACTTTAGTTCCACCAAGTCTGAGCATAGTTTCAATGTGAAATGGTCTGGCCCAATCCGGCCGGGTCTCGAAGGTTATTCCTACATTTCTAATTCGGGCTTTTTCGTTTTTAATCTGAGCTTTCTCCAGAATAATCTCCTCTTTCAACCCGGACAAATAGTTCATAGCATTGAAACATTCCTTTACAAACCATTCCTGATAGCAGAGGGTTCTTGAGGTAAAGGTACCACCCATAACAATGAGTTCTACTTTGTCAATAGGATGCCCTATCTCTTGGAGCTGCTTCAGTCTATGATATACTTGGTTAAAAGGATTAAAATCATGCTGTTTCCCTCGTAGGGCAGCCGGTTCGTGACCTACATAGCTTTGAGGAGTGGAGAATTCCACCCCTCCTGGACAGGGAATGCATTTACCATGAGGACATCTGGAAGGAGAGGTCATGACAGATACAACCGCCACTCCAGAAATGGTTCTAACAGGTTTTAAAACCAGTATTTTTTGAAACTTCTTCTTCTTTTCAGGTGGAATAATTTTTAGAATGTCGGAATTTCGAGGTAGTGATGCAAGACCGTATTTTCGGCTGACCTCTCTTTTAATCCGATCCAGATCCTCTTCTCCATGTATTAATCTAGTAGCAATTTCTTTACATGCTTGGTTATATTTTTCTGAAAGGTTTGGTGCCACGGCCTATCTCAGATCGGTAAAGGGATATATACATTTGGCACCCAGTTCTGTTGTATAACAAAACATCTAAAGACCATACAAAGGTTATGGAGGATCTTCAGAAATCTTAAATTGGAAAATGATTGTGAGGTGTGATTACATGGGATTGAATGAGAAGACTTTTTATATTTGGGATGTTGGCTGCAACAATTGGCTGCGACAGCCAGAATAGGTTCTTGATGAGATCCACTCCCATTCTCGCATGATCTGGGAATAAAGCTAATATTGATGGAGTCGGGTGGACAATAATCTAGCGTTTCTGGATTTCAAAGCTCTGTGGTTGTCTATACCGGAGTATGGAATGTCATCCGAGAGAATAAATGTTAGGAACCACCTTAAGGAAAATAAAGGAGATGAATCGGGTCATATGCTCTATACGTTGTTACCAATGGTCTCTGTGGATCAATTCTTGAATAGATATTCTTCCAGTTTTAGCCCCTTCTTTTTTAGGATATCCTATTGGTATGATGGCCATAGGTCTGGTATGGTCAGGCAATTTGAGTATCCTGCTTACTTCTTCATCCTTGAAAGCTCCTACCCAGCAACTTCCTAGGCCAAGGGCTTCGGCTGCCAGAAGAATATTCTGAATTGCTGCTGAGCAGTCCTGAATGGTGTAAAAGTATCCTCTCTCTCCATATACCCTAGTGGATCTGGGGAAATTTGCTACCACCACTATCACCACGGGAGCTCTGGCTATAAATCGCTGATTCAGTGCAGCCTTTGACAGTTCCTCTTTTATATTTTTATTACGGACCACAATGAACTCCCTTGGTTGCAGATTTCCAGCTGAAGGTGCTGCGTTGCCAGCCTCCAAGATCTGGAGAATAACTTTATCGTCCACGTCTTTATCTAGAAAACTTCGTACTGATTTTCTTTTAAACAAGAGCCTTATACATTCTTTCATCATGAAAAGATTTTCCGGAGACCTTTATATCTTTTTGCAGGATAACATTTTTAATGGGGCAGTCCATTTGCTGTATGATGCTATATGGTGAGATTCAAAATTGTTGAACAGGATGGAAAAATAATTGAGAAAGAAGGAGATGAAGCAGTGAAATATGCAAGGGAAATCGTAGAGGAAGGTGGGATTATTCTGGTTGGTAATTCTGCTGTTGCCCCGGAAGATGTGCTGAAGTATGAGGAGATAGAAGTTCTTTCTTTTGTGTGTGATTGAGGGCTGATACAGGCGAAACGGTAAAGATCCCGAAGATATTTTTGGGGGAACCATCAGTATGGAGTTTCCAGACAGACCTGAAGTGGGAGTTGGAGCAGTTGTCTTGGAGGGGCAGAATATCCTCCTTATTAAACGAAAGTATCCACCAGATGAAGGAAAATGGAGTATTCCAGGAGGCCATGTGAAGCTGGGAGAACCACTTTTTGACGCTGCCATTAGAGAGTTAAAGGAAGAGACAGATATAGAGGGAATTCCAGAAAAGATCATTGATGTAGGGGAGATTATCGTAGATGATAGAGGGAAGGTAAGGTATCATTATGTAGTGGTAGATATCCTTGTCTCTCCTGTCACACCTTTGAAAGAAGCGAAACCCTCTGGAGATGCTACAGATGTTATATCCCTTCCTCTGAGAAAGACTCTAGAACTGGATCTGAGCTCTTCTACCAGAATGCTTATTCAGAAACTTATAAAAAGATAAAGAGCCTCTGGAGGCGAGAGAGGTTTTATCAGAGTAATGACCAGGAGGTGGTTTATTGACTTTGAGAAGAGAAGAGGCGTTAAGAATACTTAAGGACATGTCATCCAGCGATAACCTCCTCAAACATTGTCTTGCCACAGAAGCTATCATGAGGGGGTTAGCGAAAAAGCTCGGAGAAGATGTTGAAAAATGGGGTTTCACAGGTTTGATTCACGATCTGGATTATGAACAATCCACTCCGGAAACACATGGAATAATAACAGCAGAAAAACTGGAAAAAATGGGTGTAAGTGGAGAAATTATCGATGCAGTTAAAAAACATAATTATAAAATTTTCTCAGAAAGGAAAACACCTTTGGAAGTAGCTCTTATTGCTGCAGATTCAATTACAGGACTTATTATTGCCTGTGCTCTGGTTAAAGGAAAAAAAATTGAAAATGTAATGGTTAATTCAGTACTGAAAAAATTTAAAGATAAAAGTTTTGCCCGAGGAGCTTATAGAGATGGTATAAGGGAAATTGAAAAACTTGGTCTCTCTCTTGAGGAATTTATGGACATAGCTTTAATGAGTATGAAGGGCATTTCCAGAGAATTGGGGCTTTAATAGACTGATTTTGGGGTATCGTAATGGTTATATAATTGTTAGCTCCAGGTATATTGTAAAGCATGGCTATATAATCTGTCAATTTATTGACAATATCCTATGGGGTCGTGGCCTAGCCAGGTAGGGCGACGGGCTCCAGCGGAAAATGATGACCAACGGGTCTGCTGATATCAGATGATGAGCCGTTGGAGTGCTGACCCGAAGAGACCCGTCGATCGTGCGTTCAAATCGCACCGGCCCCATTTTTTAATTTTCTCGGAAAATCTCTTAAAATGGACTCTGATATATTTTTAAAACTGTATTTCTGAGTAATGGAAAATCAGATGGTGTAAACATGGAATAAGTTTGCCGTCATCTGTACACGTCTCACTTAACTTCCAGTAACTTTCTGTCTGTGGAGAGTATATGTTTAGCAACCGATGGTGTGAAAATGACAGAGATCATCGCCAGTATCACAAAGATGGAAAAGAGGTCTTCTCCTATTAACCCTATCTCGAATCCTATTTCAACAGCAGCTATTATCAAACTCATTCTTGCTGCATGAAGGAGACCAAGAGATATGCTCTCTCTGATATTAAACCCTGTTAGTTTAGAAATCAGACCCACACCAATAGTTTTTGAGAGAATTCCAGTGGCTATTATTATCATAAGAACTTCGATAGTTTTTATGTTGGAGAAAATCGCGGGCAAATTGATTCTGGCTCCTACCAGGATGAAGAATAATGGGATAAAAAAACCGTAACCAAAACTTTCAAGCTTTTTTTCCAGTAAAGATCTCTCATGGGGGGTGAGTTCGGATATTATCAATCCAGCTATAAAGGCCCCTATAATAGAATGGAATCCCAGTACTCCTGAAAATGCGACAAGAGCGATTATCAGAGCAAACGACACTCTGACTCCCTGTTCAAAATGTGCCTCATCGCACAACCACTTATCCACTCTGGTCTGGATCCCACCTTTTTTTATTACTTTTGGAATCAAAAATAATATGATGATAAGAGTTGATGAGTATAGAAAAGAGAGAGTAAAAGCTCCCTGAATAAAGGTTACCGAAAATGCTAGCAAAAATATACTCAGAATGTCCACTAGAACTACTGAACTGAGTAACGTGTGAGCGAATGCTTTTTTATGGCCGACTTCTTTAGTGAAAGGTAGGATTATACCTATTGATGTGGTCGAAAAAACTGTACCTAAAAAAAGAGGATGTACACCTATGTAAGGTGATATCATCGCACCTGCTGCAAAGGGGACTAGAATTGAGAATGCAGCTATTTTCAGTGTCTTGGAAACGTAACCCTCAATTTTCTCAAAATCTACATCCATTCCAGCAAGGAACATCAGGTAAATCAGACCAAAAGATTTAAAAAAGTCGATTATAGGATCGGAAGAGATTATATCGAGGAAGGAATTCCCAAAGATTGTACCCATGATTATTTCGACAACGATCAGAGGCAAACGAATTTTTTTGGATATGGCCGGAGCTATCATTATGGCTATAAAAATAATAGTCAGGGATATTATCAGACTCTGCATCGGTGATACCGAGTAACTTATGTTTTATAAAATTAGTTCCTTATTATCCTTTAATGGTTGCTTGATGAAACCGTGAATTAGGAATAGGGAATGGCAATAAAGGCTTCTATTAATAAGATGTTAATGTGTATTTTACGCCATCTAATTGTCATCAATCTTTAGCAAGATTATATTGGGTGCTTTGAGTGAAATAAATATGATAGAGGTATTTTGATTTGTAAAGAGGATCGAATCAAATTCTCACTTTCAAACAGCTTGCTTTCCTGATACCCTGTGGGGGGAAACTTTGAGAACAGCTGATCTATTCGTCTTACAACATCTTTTGAGGCTACAGGTATTTCATTGATTTCTGAGTTTTGGTATGAAAGTTTTCCTCTACTATCTATTTTTCCATAAGTCTTTTAAGTATTTCCTTGAGTTCTTCTTTTGTGATGGATCGCCCTGCTTTCTCCTCCATTTGTGCCAGAAAAGTTGCATCTCTTAACAATTCTTCAAGACTTTTTTCTCCTTCCCGAAGATAGCTAAGAGGATCTTGGGCAGGTATGATATCTCGCAGTACTTCTTTTGCATAGTTTTCCAGTTCTCGAGGTATTCTTTTTTTAAAAATCATCCTCAAATGTATATGATTATGAACGTATTAAACTTTTGGTTGAAAACCGTTTCGTGAAATTTCAGTGGAGTTGGGTCTATTATGAATCAGAATATGTCAAATACCTATACATATAGGAGATCAGGTAAGTTGGTTATAACGTCCTTAGAGTATTCTGTATAGGGAAGAAACAGCCTAATAGTCACAAAACGGTAGATTTTATTGATGATGGATTTAAAAAAGAACTGAAAATTTTAAAAGAATTTACCATGCGATTAATTAATCTGAACCTCTAAAAGCTTCTCTAACTAGATTAACGGCGCCCAAGGGGAATCGAACCCCGGCCCAGTCAAGGGCCCGTGGATTTGAAGTCCACGTCAGGGACCACCCTGATGTTGGGCGCCTGAAGTAGTTCTCCTGACGAAGGGTAATATTAACGTTTCCCTTTAGTGGGAACAATCTTGATTACAGATACGTTTCCAATCCTTGACCTTTTTTCTTCACTCTCTCTAGTCTTAAAATCTCCTTTATGAACCGTTCAATCTCCTCTCTCTCAAAATCATCCTTCAATCTGTCCTCTAGATCCTGTCCTGATTCCCGTATCCCAAATTCTCTGAGAACCTTCTTGTATAATTTCCTCCTCTCTGTTGCATCTATAGAAATCTGCATGTCACTCAACAATCGTTCAAACGTACGATAGGACATACCAGATATATGGTTGTTCATGCTTCCATTTAACGTTTACGGATAGTTCTAGAAATTATGTGGGCATTTTATAGGGTGGAAAACCATGCAAGCAACTCTGGCCTCTATTGTAACGATCAGAACGATCAGTTTGGTCCGTTATTTGTGTGGAGCGTATGGGTTTTCAGCAAATCTTGACAGTCTCTTTTATAACCGATTGTGTTAAATATCAAGAAATTATAATTATTAATATAGGTGTTTAAATGAGGTTTGACCCAAATAAGTTGTCCATAAGGGTGATGAAACGAGAAGATATAGAGGATATAATACGGATAGATGAGCAGTATGTTGGCTACAGGCGAGAGGAGTATTATAAGAGAAAACTCGAAGAAGTACTGGATCCAAAATACAGGGTAGTTATGTCTCTTGTTGCAGAATATGATGGAAAAGTAATTGGATTCATCATGGGAAGTCTTTTTTCAGGAGAGTTTGGAATTCCTGAAAATATCGCCTCCATTACAACTATTGGAGTGGATAAAAGTTACACCAAGCATGGTGTAGGAAAAGAGCTTCTTGGCCAGTTCATAACCAATGCAAAGGCAGCCGGAGTTGAGCGTATATATACCAGAGTGGAATGGAGCAACTGCCCCCTCATAAAATTCTTCAGCGCTTCAAAGTTTACACCTTCAAGAGCCATCAATCTCGAACTTAAAGTTTAATTTTTTTATTTTAAATAAGTCTCGCACCACAGTCGTCAATTCTCGTCTGGATTACTTCACCGAATTCATTTAGAGCATCAAAACCGTTAATTGCAAAAACAACCTTTCCAAGCATGGCCATTGAAGCCAGACCTCCCTGGCTTTCCACAGCCTCGATTATATCGAGTATGGAGGAATCAGCAAGTCCTGTACCCACAGCAAACTCTCTGGATTGAAAGAAAAAATTGGATAGGGTAGGGAATTTTAGAAAAGCTTTCAGTTTCTGTCTCCCTGCAATAGCGATCTTCTTCATCACAGTATTATCGCTGAGAATTTCTTCAGTTGGTAGTTGTCCCAATATGACTATATCAATGGGTGAAGATATAGTGAATTTTCTTACCACTGCCTCAGAGGGTTTTCCTCCCCGTTCCCTAACAATCATCCCACCATACATTTGGGCCACTACATCTCCTAACCCGGTTTTACAGGTAATTTCAGAAACATGGGCCATATCTGCCAGAGTAAGAACGTCGTTGCTCATGTGCAAGGCCTGATTAATTGCCAAGGCAGAAGCAAGAGAAGCGGCACCACTCAATCCAAATCCACATCCCAGTGGGAGATTAGATTTAAGTTCAATACGTCCTGAAAAATTCAACTGCTCTATAATAGTTTTCACAGGATCGATCTCTGTAGGTTGTTCATTGAAAAAAATTCCAGGGTCTCCATCCGAAACACGAGCTGTTACCCCTACATTCAGAGTAATCCCTGCACCGATTGATCCAACCATCCCATTCCGGAATTCAGGAGCGAAAAACCCGGTTATATGGGCTGGACAAAAGGCCTTAGAGAAATTCTTCTGCATATCTATCGAGGATCCTCCTCGCTATAAGGGATTTTTCCCCCTCTATCCACTCTTCTTTCCTTTCGGTGACAATTACTACTCTATCATCTTTTGTACCCATTCCTTTCTCAAGGACATCGTTGGCCACAACCATCTGTAGGGAATCGCATTGAAGTTTTTCCTTTGCTATTTTTATTAGCTCCTCATCGTTAACTCCTGTTTCGGCCTTAAACCCTATAATATGGATGTCAAAAGCTTTTCTGACCTCTCGTATAACTTTTGGAGCCTCTTTTAGGGTTATACTCACGTTCCTGTTGGTTTTAATTTTGGTATTAGCGGCGTCAACAGTAAAATCAGATATGGCAGCAGCAGAGATAAACAGGTCATATCCTTTATCTAATTCTTTCATAACGGTGTCAAGGATAGTTCTAACATCTTCTGCCCTGATATAGTTTATAAAAGGATAAGCCCCTTCAAAAGCCTGGATGACAGTAACATCAGCTCCCCTTCGCCAGCACTCCAAGGCTAATTCTGTTCCCATTATCCCGGCACTTCTGTTGGTGATAAATCGAATTGGATCTATACGCTCAATGGAGGGTCCAGAGGTTATCAGGACTTTTTTGCCCTTCAACTCTTTTCCGGTAAAAATTCGTTCCAGATAGCAAACAATAGTGTTAGTGGAGGCCAGTTTAGCCTTCCCTTCTTTCACTTCCGGCGGAATTATCTGTATACCTAGCATCTCTAGGCTTCTGATATGTTCTTTAATCTTGGGATGGTTGAACATCCCTTCATGCATGGCAGGTGCTATGGATACAGGAATTCCAGAGCCTATAGCTGTGGTGGCCATAGTGGTGACAGGTGTATCATCTATCCCACATGCGATTTTGGAAAGAGTATTGGCGGTAGAAGGAGCTATTAGAAGCATGTCTGCCTCACCATTTAGTCCAAGAAGGCTGACATGCTCGATTTTTCCAGTTAGCTCTGTTATAACTGGATTTCCCGTTGCAAACTCCATGGCGTTTGGATGAATAATCCGCATTGCCTCTTCTGTCATAACAGCTATCACTTCTGCTCCGTGTTTCCTCAACTCTCTTGCAAGATCCACACACCTGACTGCAGCAATACTTCCTGTTATACCGAGGACGATTTTCTTCCCGTTGAGATTGCTCACTGTCACATCTCCCAGTCTTTCGCCCGTCATCTTATTCCTCCAGAAGTTTATCTACTGAGTCCTCTTTTCCTCTCTCCATTAAAACTCTTACCTTTGGTGACGTCAAGTTGGCAATCACTTTCTCAAGCTGTTGCTGGATATATTTCTGGTTTGGTGAAACCCGAACCTCTCTTTCCTCTTCCTCAACTGGTTTAAGGGTAGGTCTTTCAGAAACAGCTTTTCTTTCAAGCTCCTTTATTCTCTCTTTTGATATGACTCGTTCAATTGCCATTTCCCAGCTCTCTCTCCATGGCTGGGGGATATTAATGAGCTCGCGAGTGAATATGACATCTTTTCTTACTTCAATCAGATCATATGGGCAGGCGTATTCGCAGGCCCCACAATATATACAAAAATCTTCATTGAATGCAATTCTACCATCTTTTTTGGAGACATACCACACCTTGTTATGCTTACATATTTTTATGCAAGCGGCACACCCCACAGGATCACACTTGTGAAGTCTTCCCTCATATAGTATCAGGTCACCATCTCCTGTCTTGGTATTCTCCACTGCATCATAAGGGCAGATTTTGACACAATAATCGCAGTGAGAACATTTATCCAGTTCAATCCAGACTCTCCCAAATACATCTGGAAGCTGGCCTTTGATCCTCTTTCCCTCAACTGTTATGGCATCCTCAGGGCATATCTCCTCACACAGCTTACAGTAATCACATTGCGTTTGATCAAAAAGAAGCTGATCAAAAGGTATTATGGTATCTGGTCCTACTTCTTTCTCTATCAGAATGAATGCAGGGCAAAAATCAGCACAGATTCCACATAAATTACATTTGTCCTTGTCTATTTTCAATTCTCCGATTAAATTTTGATTTTTCTCTGGGAAATCTTCTCTTTTTACCTCTATCTCCCGTTTTATAGCTCCAGTAGGACACACCTCTTGACATAGCTTGCATCCGATACATTTATCATTGATAATTTTTGCGTGATCCACAAGAGCCAGTGGGAATTCCACTTTTTCTCCATTCTCCAGAAAATTAAAAGCTTTAAAGGGGCATATAGCAGCACAAATCCCACAGTAAGTGCATTTAATATGATCAAGAATGATAGGGGGTGCATCAAGGCCAGTAGCAATCTCGCTCACAGGTCCAAGCTCAATTGCGTTGACAGGACAGGCGAAAACACATACAGCGCATCCGTTGCATTTCTTGTAATCGAACTCAAGTATACGAGCACTTTTCTCGGTTTTCTGCTGAAAAGTAAATGTGTGATTTTCTATGTCCACTTCTCTACGTATCTCCATGTTTGCCACCTTCAGGGATCGTCTGGAGCTCCTCACCCAGAGGCCCTATACTCTCAAGCTCTACAACAAAGTTCTCCACTTCTCTTGCAAATATGCTTGCCTCTCCAGCAGATACCCACAGGGTTTTAAGTCTTCTGGGGTTGATGCCTATTTTATCTAAAACATCTTTCAAAATATCTATTCGCTCTATTGCATATTGATTTCCAAAATCGTAATGACATTCTCCCAGTCTACATCCCACAATCATGACCCCATCCACACCCTTCTGAAAAGCTCGCATAATGAATTCTGGATCAACTCTTCCAGCACACAGTACCCGGATTATTCTGAGATTGGGTGGATACTGTAATTTTAGATTACCAGCCAGATCTGCTGCCCCATATCCACACCACCAACATAGAAATCCAAGTATAAGGGGATAAGTGTTTTTCTCCTCTCCGAGAGCATCGATTTGAGCCATGATCTGTTCATCAGTGAAATATTTCATTTCTATGGCATTTGTTGGGCATGCCGCAGCACAGACACCACAACCTTTACATGCCGCCTCATTAATCAATGCTTTTCGGTTCTCCATTATTATGTTGTGTGCTTGGCAGATCTCCATGCAGAGCTGACATCCAATACACTGGTCTTCAATTACAGTCCCACTATACGGTTCAAGCTCTGCATCCTTCCTCATAAATAGTTTAAGGATTTTTGCAACAGCAAGACCCGCCTGAGCTAGGGAATCTTGGATGTCTTTGGGACCTGTTGCAGTACCAACTACATAAATTCCTTCGACAGTGGTTTCTACAGGTCTCAATTTCGGGTGGGCTACCTCAAAAAAACCATCTTCTCCAGTCGGAATGTTCAGTATAGTGGAGAGAGTTTGAGTATCTTCTCCTCCTTCCATCCCTCCTGATAATACAACCATGTCAAAGGTCTCTTCTTTTATTCCACCATTTAGCGTGTCTTCATACATGAGGGTCAGGTTCTTACCTTCAATCTCTTTTACCTCAGCTACTCTGGATCTGACAAATTTAATTCCTATTTCCTGACTCCTTTTGTAGTATTCTTCGTACCACCTTCCGAAAGCTCTGATGTCGATGTAGAATATTGTTATGTCGACATCACTTAATCTTTCTTTGATAATCTGGGCGTTTTTAAGGGATACCATACAGCAGACTCGAGAACAGTATGGATTGGTCTTTTCGTCTCTGGAACCAACACACTGGATAAAGGCTACCTTTTTAGGAGGTACCAGATCAGAAGGTCTCAGAACCTGACCAAGGGTTGGTCCAGAAGCACTTAATAACCTCTCCAGTTCATAAGTGGTGATCACGTTGGTAAATCTGCCGTAACCATATTCTTCTATTTTTCGCGCATCAAAAGGTTTCCATCCCGTCGCTACCACAATGGCCCCAACCTCAACTTCCATAGTTTCAGGTTTCTGGTCGAAGTTTATGGCATCAGGTTCACAAGCCTCTTGACAAAGTTTACACCCGATGCAATGCTCACGATCAATAGCTGCAATCAAGGGGGTGGATTGGGGGAATGGCATGTAAATGGCTTTCCTCGGCCCAATTGTATAATCAAACTCATTGGGAACTTCAACGGGACACACACTGCTGCAGTCAGAAATACAGCCTTTGCAGAGTTCTTCATCTACATATCTGGGATGTTTTTTTATAGTGACTTTAAAATTTCCTACGGTGCCTTCCAGTCCAGTTACTTCGGCATTGGTTATCACTTCTATATTTTTGTGGGTGAGAGCACAAGACATCTTTGGAGCTAGGATGCATATTGAACAGTCATTGTTGGGAAAGACCTCATTAAATCTGGCCATATGTCCTCCGATGGTAGGTTTTTTCTCTACCAGATACACCTTTGTGCCTGAATCTGCCAAGTCCAGTGCTGCCTCAATTCCAGCGACCCCTCCACCTATTACTAATACACTTTTTGTTATCGGAATTTTCTTTCGTTTGAGAGGTTTGAGTTTTTTTGCCCTCGAAACCCCCATCCGTATCAGGTCTTTTGCTTTGAGTGTAGCTGATCTAGGTGTCTCAGAGTGAACCCATGAACACTGTTCCCGTATGTTCACGATTTCTACCAGATAAGGATTTAAACCGGCCTGATAAACTGCTCTTCTGAACGTAACCTCATGCATTTTTGGGGAACATGCAGCAATAACCACTCTATCCAGCTTGTTTTCTTTAATTGCTTGGATAATCTCTTCTTGACCAGAATCAGAGCAAGCATACTGTATGTCTTTGACAAACGTCACACCATCAAGATTCTTTGCATACTCAACTATCTCAGGTATGTGAATCACTCTTGCAATGTTCAAACCACAGTGGCAGACAAACACTCCTATGTTCATATCTACACCTGTCCGGGAAGTAGATTCGAGACTCTGTGACATTATAAATTTTCCCTCCATTGGGCTTGAAGTTCATAATCAGGATGAGGCTCAAACTTCTTCACTTTATGTTGAAATTCGTCACCCCTGTCTGGATTGGTATTAAGGCTACCTAACCCCTCTTTTCCAACATAATACAGATAGCCTATATCTTCTGGAAGGAATCCCATTATTTTTACTCCAAAAGCGTCTGCTCTGGCAGGATCCTCACTTGCTATAAATATGCCGAGATCTACTAATTTTCCGTGAACAGGACCATCTCCTTCTATGCCAGTGAAGCCATCAATAATCGAAAGGGTAGGGGGACATACTTTCATCAGTCGAACAATGTTTTTATGAATGAGGTGAATGCTTTTTAGATAAACACTCTCATCTCTCCCTTTCCTGAAAAACCCTTTCTTGTGGAGGTCTCTCTCTGATTTCAGTCCATGAATCTTAATCCAATCTCCAGGTCTTAACAGACCCATCATGTTTTTGATGGAAAGGGTAGCAATGGCAAAATCATGGGTTTTTGGGAGGGCTACCGAAATTATGTAATCAAATTCTTTATAATAGGACGAAATTTCCACTGTATCTTTTCCATGGATAGTTTCCACTTCGAAAGTTTCATGGATGGCCTCTTCTAGGAAGTCTCTGAATATTACTTCTCGATATCGTTCTTGGATTTTTGTGTATTTCATCTGTCTGAAAAGGTCGTAGGTAGTTTTTCCGTTCTTCCAAGCTTCAGCACTCCCCTCGCCTACAACAATGTTGAGATTGCTGTAATTGTCCTTGAGAAAGTTAATAAGAGAAAAAACGGTTCTGTAGCTAGTGTTAGCGTTGAAGTTGTTCCAAGAGACCAGATTTGGTTTTATGAGGATAGAGTCGCCATCATTGATAGACAGATCATCTTTAATAAACTCCATTACTCGCGTTATACCATCATAGCGGTTACTGCTGATAGCAACAGCAAGAGGCTTTTCCACCATACTGGGGATTTATTAATCTGACTCTTAAAATATCTTGTCCTTTACCCTCCTATGAGATATAGGATAACCGGGATCATTATCACTCCCATACAGTTTACTCTCCTAACTTTAAGTAATATGGGTAAAAAACCTACAAGAGTAGCAAAGAAAATTACTACCAAACCATATGATCCATTAAGAAGAAATACCATTACAAGCAAAAAAATCAGGACCACGTGAGACAACCTAGCATAATTCACTCGTAGTACAATTCTGGCCATGACTTTACCAAAAAATAAAGTCAGGAAGAAGGCTAAGATAGCAGTTATTCCGATGGTATAGATCCATATCAAAAATGCAGTCTCTGAAACTGTACGTGTAATGGAGGAAATGAAGACCGCAGCTCCACTCCTCATTTTTCCAAGGGAGAATAGGATCAGTAGAGTAAATATGGCATTGGATGTATTAGCTGAGGATAGAGATACTATAAACTCTCGTTTACCTGTTTTTATATCTTTATAGGGGGTCAGCAACCTTGAAAGTATAGTAGCAACACCATTACTGATGCCAGGGAACATGGATACCGCAAGGCCAGAAAATGTTCCGGTGGTAAAACCTCTGAGTATCTCTTTCAATCTAAGATTCATATCTACATTCTTTTGATCCGGTATCTCTGGATTGGAAATTGAACTTAAAATGAGTGTGGGTATACCAAAAAGTCCGGTCAATAGTGGAAACAAGATGTTTGAATCCACTCCTACGTAAGGGTTGCTTAAATATTGGTATTGAAAGACAACAATTCCCAGAACACCAGAAATAATGAGAGTGAAAAAGGCGTATCCTCTGAATTTCATTCTGCTGTAACGACCTGCTCCATATATTGACTCTCCCCGCTCAGACCAGATGATAGAAAATATAACTGCCGTAAGCACCCAAAGGGTGTATTTTGCTATAGTACTATATCCCCATATTAGTAGAATATACACCGGGAATATAAGGCTGAGGCTCAGCAATGCACTCATAATACTGCCGGTAGCAGAGAGCTTAATTGCCTCTATTCCTTTCCCTTCCAACAGTAGTTCATGGGTTGGGAGGATTGCAAGAGCAGTATCTTCTTCTGGAGCCCCAAGAAACACAGAGGGTATTATGTCCAGAAAGGTATGGGTAATTGTATTTGCCACAATAATCAAGGCAATATTTTCCGGAGTGAATCCGAATTGCATAAACCAGTCTGAAAAGGTCGCAAGGATTAAAGCAAAAGTGTTGGTATGAATTCCAGGGATGAGTCCGCTCAGTATTCCAAGAGCTATACCAAGAGAGATAGATATGATAATTCCAGAATGCACACCAAGGGAATGTGAAAGATAGATAAATGATTTTCTGAAATTGTAACTCAAAGAGTCACAAATTGTGAACAAATGGTTGCAGGATTTTAATCTCTGGTTACGGATTTATCGGTTATCAATTCCCTTGGCAAAAATGCTGAAAAATGTTTATATGGTGGAACGAAGATGGGATTGGATGAAACTTCTCTGGATTGGTGTAGATGACACGGATTCTGTTAATGGAGGATGTACCACCTACTGGGCCGTCACTTTAATGGAAGAATTGAGAGAACGATGGCATGTCGGTCTTCCTAGGCTAATTCGGTTGAACCCAACAATCCCCTATAAAACCAGAGGTAATGGTGCTGTAGCCATTCCTGTGTGGGGTGATATAGACATTGAAGAACTTGCAGATTTATGCAGAAAACATCTGGATAATAATTGCTGGCTGGATGATAGAAATACAAACCCTGGGCTAGTTATTGTTGAAGAGATTCATGAAAAGTTAAGAATTTTCGCAAAAAAAGCTCTAAGAGATGTGATGACTTATGAGGAGGCCATGGAACTAATTGAGGATCTAGATATACAACATTATGCTCTGAGGAATGGTAGAGGAGTTGTGGGGGCCCTAGCAGCAGTTGGGCTGGATGTTAGAGATCCTACGTATGAGTTGCTGACCTACCGCCATCCTTCAAGGTTTGGTACACAACGGGAAGTTGATAGGAATTCAGTTTTCAAAGCAGATGAGATAGCCTATCCCCTTGTATGGGATACTGTTGATAGAGAAAATGATGAGGTTGTTTTTACTCCTGGGTCTCCTGACCCGGTTTTGTTTGGAATCAGAGGAAAAAGTGTATTTGCCATTATCAGAGCATTCCTTATCATTAGATCTGAGGAAATAGATAAGTTTCAGCTTTTTATCACCAATCAGTCCACCGATATGCATCTAATTCCTGAAAAGGAAGTTGACGTCTTGAGGGATTATCGATCCTATAGATTAAAGGGAGTGGTGATCGAGAAACCATATACTCATATCGGAGGTCATGTTTTCTTTTATCTCGAGACAAGATTCGGAAAAGTGAAATGTGCAGCATACGAACCAACAAAGCAATTTAGAAATGTTATCAGAGCCCTACACCCAGGTGATGAGATTGTTGTATATGGGAGTATGAAAAAGAGAACAGTAAATCTCGAGAAGATTGAGATAATAAAGCTTGCAAAGATAGTAGATTATAAAAATCCTGTCTGTTGGGTGTGTGGTAAGAGCATGGAATCAGCGGGGAAAAATCAGGGATTTCGATGCAAGAGGTGCAAAACTTCTGCAGAAAGTAAAATTGAGGTAGAAATTCCGAGAGAATTATCTCCAGGGTTGTATGAAGTACCACCAAGAGCTCGAAGACATATTTCCATGCCACTGATCAGAGTTAAGGGAAAAAACATCCATCCTTTTAGGTGAGGTACATATTGGGAGAGAAAATTAAAAGGTATGGTAGATTATTTTTTGAGTTGCTCCACGAATTCAGGAAATAGTTTGCTTATTGGGTGTGTATCCGAAGGCAATTTTTCCGTTTCATCATATAGAAAAGTTGCGAGAATGGAGGAAGCAGTAGCAACAGCAGGAAATATCCATTTTGCATTTTCTATTGCACCGTACAACATGAAGTCGTTCCACATCAATGCTGATATTGCGTGAGCAGCACTGTCAACAGCAGCAAATCCGATTTTACCCCACTGCTCTCTCGGGTATTTCCACATGTCTGTTCCATTGGATGGGGCGCATCCAACGGGATAACCAAATTCCTCCTTGATTTGTTTGTTTGCAAGGATGGACAGAGCAATAGCAGGTGTGTTGAGCACAGAGGTATCTATCAGTATGTTCTCGAAACCAGCTTTTTCGAGACTCGGGAGTAAAAGATCATTAAGGAGGGATATTCTCCCCTCTACAGTGGGATCTGCCATGTTGTAAGCAACCGTCAGACCGTGTTTGAGACCAATCTTTTTTAATTCTGCAATTTCCTTATCAAGGTCTTCGCTCCAAGGGGATAGACTGTTGTATATCACTCTGTTCTCCAGACCAATCTCCTTCACGTATTTAGCAGCTCCAATTTTGGGTGGGATTTTCCAAGCATCGATCATGAATGGCATGTCTGTCACATCAGCTACGAAATCGATGTAATTTTTGAACTCTTCGGCAGACACGGCAACGATATCCAGCATGGAAGGGATACCAGTCTCATCACTCAATGTCTCCTGCATGTTAATAAGCTCCTCAGCCCTTTTCCTGTTGAATTTACCTTCCTTACGTCTCTCAACAATTTTGTGGCCTGTGTAGAACATGGTACCTATCAGTACAGTGGGATTCTCACCGGTTCCTCCAATCTTTATCCCTTCTATCTCCACGACCTTCTGAGGATTTTTAACCACAAACATGTTATCGACTCCGAATTATCTCATCAAAGTTCTGATACCTCTTTTTCTCCATATGGGGGAAGAACATGGCCCGGGTAAACTCTTTTTCAAAATCTGGATGAACTGCCAGTTTTATGTGTTCGACTCGTCTGGCTATTTCGTTGGCCTCCTTCCTTTTCTTTCTGCTGATCAGAGCAATTCTCGCTCCCACACCGGCTGCATTTCCTACAGAATCAATTCTGTCCAAAGGAACCTCAGGGACGAGTCCTATGATAAGAGCGGAGAGTTTATCGATGTAATTTCCAAACGCTCCGGCCACAATGACCCTGTCTACTTTATCCACACCCATCTCGTTCATAAGGATATGAGCACCAGCGGACATGGCGCCTTTGGCCAGTTGCACTTCCCTGATATCTTTCTGAGTCATGACGATATCATGTCCAGTGGAGGTTTCATTTGCCCAAGCAATAACGTATTCAGGAATACCATCTGTTTCTCTCACTCGAGGTGTATCGAGATCCAAATTAAATCGTCCATTTTTCTTGACTATTCCTGCCCTGAACATTTCGGCCACTGCATCAATAATTCCTGATCCACATATCCCCCTTGGTGGTGCATTCCCGATGGTATTGTACGTAGACTCATAGGTTTCAGGATCGATTCTGATCTTTTCGATAGCTCCCGTGGCAGCTCTCATGCCATGCTTGATATGGGCCCCCTCAAGTGCAGGACCCGCAGCAGCAGAACAGGACATCATCCTCTCTTTATTGCCAAGAACTATCTCTCCATTTGTCCCGATATCTATTATAAGTTGCATTTCATCCTGTTTGTATGGTTCAGTTGCTATCAGAACAGCCACATTGTCTGCACCAACCCATCCGGCTTCTATAGGCAAAACGTGAACATAACTACCTTCAGCTATGTTAAGCCCTAAATCTCTTGCTTTCACATCGTGAGACTGGTGCAGAGCTGGTACATAAGGTGCCATAGCGATATGTTTGGGATTGATTTTCATAAATATGTGGTGCATTCCTGTATTACCGACAATGGTTACTTCACTCACTTTGGTGGGGGATATATTTGCCTGCTGACAGGCTTTTTCGAGAATTTTGTTAAGCCCGTTTATGATTTTATCGTTCAGTTTATCCAGTCCATCAGGTTCCTGCATGGCAAAGGTAATTCTGGACATCACGTCTTCTCCGTAGGTAACCTGAGGGTTCATCATGGAATCCACGGCAAGGACTTCTCCTGTTCTTAAATCGGTGAGATATCCTACCACAGTGGTTGTACCGATATCTACAGCAAGACCATATACTTCTTCAGCTGTATATCCTCCCTCAATATCCACTATCTCTTTGTCGTCCCATATGGATACAGTGACTTTCCAGTCGTTATCTCTCAGAACATCAGGCATTTTTCTCAGAACCTGGTAATCGATGTCCACTCCTTCGATTCCATAATCCTTTTTTAGAGCATTGAGAACTCGTTCAAAGTCTCCCAGATCATCTTTTAAGTGTGGTTTTTCAAGCTCAAGATAATACTTTTTAACAGCTGGATCCATTTCAACAGAGAGCTCTACCCCTTCTTTGAGGATGATTTGCTCTCCACCACGACTCTCCTCTGGGACATAGACAACAACGTCTCCATAAAATTTTGTTACACATGCAAGTCTGTAGTTTTTTCCTGCCTTTTTCTTATCTAGAAGTCTTTGCTCATCTTCAGTTACTGGAGAAAGATTCTCCATTCCACCCTCTATAATAACCTGACACTTGCCGCACGTCAGTTTACCACCGCATATGGTTTCAATATCTACTCCCACTTCCCTGGCAGCGTCCATAATTGTGGTTCCAACAGGAAAAACCCCTCTTTTCCCCTCTGGTTGAAAAACTATCCTTGCCTGCCCTCCATCACTAAGTCTGGCTGTGGATTCCATTTTCTCCCTCCTGCCATATCTATAGGCTGGAAAGTCAGTCCCCCTCACCCATTATCTCTCTTTTCAATCCTTTGACCAGATTTATGGCCTCTCTTACCGCGTTGGTGGCGTCTGGAGCCCACCCATCTGCGCCCCAC
>Ga0180887_134_pt1 | contig 63081 bp, 76 predicted proteins | sample Deesub1362A_J573_FD_124184 | JGI IMG/M metagenome (GOLD analysis project Ga0180887, IMG submission 124184) | Archaeoglobi archaeon JdFR-42 | reverse complement strand
TCCCTGGGCGTTTGTTGAATGTGATAGTAGTCAATTAATTGAGGGGAAAATAGAGGGTACGAGAGCCGATTTCTTTTTGGTTGGATATACAACAGCTCCAGCGGGAGGTGCTACATACACAAAAACCTATACCGCAGATGTATTGTTGAAAAAATTGGGTGTAACCAGCACATACACTGCTGATGTCCTGTTACAGAAGAAAAATATCATCGACACTTATTCAATCGATGCCATTCTTAAGAAACTGGGCATCGAACAGACGTATACTGCTGATGCGTTATTGAAGAAGCTCGATGTCGTCAAGACGTATGCTGTGGATGTTGCCCTGAAATCGGATGATCTGTCTAAACAGTATACAGTTGATGTGACGATGCTCAAAGAACTAACAAAGACGTATGATGCGGATGTGTTATTGAAACAATTGGGGATAAGTAAGGATTACTCAATCGATGCGTTGCTGAAAAAGCTTGGAGTTACAAAATCATACACGGCAGACGTGTTGTTGGTGAATCTGGGAATGACCACATATCTGGCAGATGCGATTCTTAAGGGTCTTGGATTGAGCAAAGATTACACCGTGGATGCATTATTAAAGAAATTGGGCATTAGTAAAACATACACGGTAGATACTCTTATCGAGAAGTTAAACACTAAAATTCTCTATACGGTGGATGCAATTTTGATGAAAGAATTTGCATCGTCATATACTGCAGATGTGATTGTGAAAAAGTTGAAGATCGGGAAAGCTTACACGGCAGATGTGATATTGGTATCTTCTACCTTCACGTATTTGCCCGTTCTTCGTATTAGCAATGAACGAATAACTAATTTGAAGATTCTGAATGAGAGAATTGCCGATCTAAATGTGAATAACGAACATATAGCAGATTTGAATGTTATAAACGAGGGGGGTGGATAACGTGGTGGATTTCTATGAGAGGGAAGAGACATACAGGGCTAAAATGGAAGTCAAGGTGAATAATGTATTGACAGATCCAGACGATGCCAGTTATGAGATATATGATCCAGATGGAACGAAAGTGGCAAACGGCACAATGACCAAGGAATCAACGGGTGTGTATGTGGCTGATTATATCCTACCATCCAATGCCGCATTGGGAGAATGGATGGTGATATGCACAGCAACCATAAACACCAAACCGACCATTGAAAGATCTCATTTCACGGTCATAAGTAAAACATGAGTATATATATACTCCTGATGTGGCCAAAACTCATACTATGGATGAATTTCATATAGATATACATGGACACGTTCAAATCATTAAAACTCCTTCAATTGTTGCAGACATTGGTGGAAGAATATTTTGACAACGAGTTAAAAACCCAGGACATCGGTTTTGGTTTGATGATCGTTCCAACCAACATTCCCGAGCTTAAAAAGAAGCTTAAACAATTGGCAGATGAAGAAAATGAATATGAGGTAACGTATGAAAACCGGAAACGAATAACAATTGAGGCATAGATGGCAACTCAAGAAGAAGTGGAAGAAGTAATCAAACAACATCGAGTTATAAGCTTGAAGGAACTAAAACAACACTATGGTATAGTTGGTGGATCAAGCTGGATTCCACAGCGATTACGAGCGTTGGAAAAGAAGAGATTAATCACACCATTGCGACATGGGAACATCAGCATCTATCTCATTAACGATGTAAGTGATATATGGACGGATTTGGAGATAGCGGTGTTGAGGGGATTGCTTCGAAGGAGACCAAAGAAGAAGAGGGGCAGACCGAAGGGGAGCGTTGAATATCGGGATGAAATGATTGATAAATTGTTAAAATTTCTCTGGGAATATTTGAAAGAGTATAAGATCATCACGAGGGGAAAAATAAAAGAAAAAATGGGATGGAATTGGGAAACAACCAATAAGTACATAGATAAACTCGTTACAGATGAGATTTTGTTTGAAGTACAAAGAGATGCGAGATCAGATGTCAAATTATACACCACGATCTGGTTATGATTTTTCAGTCCTTCAATCGGACTAAAAAATAGTTACACACATCTTATTAAGTCCAATATGACAGATTTACTCATGAGAAATGAACCATTAGGTTTACCCAAGGGATCTGTTCGTGCCATAATCGCACTTGGTATCGTGGGGGGCTCCATGATGCTGGTTTATGTAAAAAATGGAGATGCCCCAGATTGGATTATATCGGCGTTTTCGACAACCTTCGGATTCTACTTTGGTAGCAGGGCTTCAAAGTGATGAAATGGCACGAAAGCCAACCATTCAGGATCTCTGGAAGAGATTAGATGAACGTCTTCCACTCTGGATCCTTGGATTAATCGTGATTCTGTTGGCGGATGAATACATCAAAGAAGGATATTGGTTTGATTACACAGATTTACAGTATATGGGGACGCATGAGTTCATAATCGCAATTATCGGAATTGTGGGGGGTACAATATGGGTTTTGAAAAGATATTGGAAAAACAGGGAAGAGATGTAACTCTTAAGATTTCAACACGAACGGAAATTGATGCAGATTACGGTGTGGAAGAGGTCACATACACAGACAGTCAGATTAAGGCCATAATCACCACGGCAATAGATAGACTTGGTTATGGTGTGACTGGTCACAATTACCAAGGAAAAACGATTGATGGACGACAGGATATCGATGCAATAGGTTATGTGGATCCGGTCGATGTCGTTAAACAGTTTGACCAAATAGTGGATGGGAGCGATACTTATGAAGTTATACGGGTTGATACTACTTACATGGCTGGATCCAAGGTGTATAACAAATTGTTGTTGAAGAGGATGGAAGTGACATGAGCATTAAGATAAAAGTAGAAGGCGTTGATGAAATAATAAAGCAATTGGATGATGTTAAATCACTGGAAAAAGTGGATCATGTTATGCAAATGGCAGTGTTAGAACTCGAAAGAGAGATAAAGAAGACTCCACCATGCCCAGTAGACTCGGGTAGATATCGGGCCGGTTGGCATACCATGAGAGTCAAGAAACTCACGTATCAGATCATCAATAACGTTGAATATGCAAAATTCTTGATTTATGGCACGTCCAAAATGAGTGTAAAGCATGATGTTCGAGGAATAGTGGAACGTTGGACGGGTAGATTGAAAAAAATGTTAAAATCCAATTTACGATGAATCTTATTAAGTCTATTCTTGCAGAATATAGTATGACACGATTACTTGGAATTAAAGAAGAGAAGAGAGGACCTCGTGATTATGAAATAATAAACGTTTGGATCCGAAGAATAGATACTGAATTCCATGAAGATGATGTATCCAGCGGGATGGTTAAAGTTGACGTATTCGTTGATTGCTGGCAAGAGTATTCATTCAAAACGTTTTTAGGAAAGAGAAAAACCGGTTTCGGACATCTCAACACCGGAAAAGTCATAATAAAAACGGGAATAATGGGTAAACCAGCAGTAATTGAAAAAACAGTACGCATAATCGAAGGATATGCGATTACAACTCTTTTAGTTCCGAGACATCCACGCAAATCAACATACATCACAGCGAGAATCATAGGCCCAAGGAAATCTGAATGGACATGGAGGACGGTATGACATTAGAAATGAGTTTAAACGATTTGGAACAACTTTTGGCTGTGAAATTAATTGATGATGAAGAGTGGGAGGAATTGGTGATAAACGGAGTTAAAATCAGTTCAAACATCAAAGAAATGAGATGCCTTAAATGTGATGGAACTGGTTATGTCAACGCAAAAATCAGCCATGCATTTCTTGGTGAAATAACAGAGGTCACATTTAAAACAGAATGTCATATGTGTGGTGGTTCAGGAGAATTGGAGCCAATGATTAAGAAAATTGGAAAAGAATAGTGGTGAAATCAGAATTATACGTAAGGGCCCATAGTTCAGGGGTAGAATGCCACCCTTGCGAGGTGATGGCCGAGGGTTCAATTCCCTCTGGGTCCACTTTGTTGAGGGTTGAGCCAAATGCCGGTGTAGCATAGTGGCTTAATGCGGGGGGCCTGTAACCTCCAGAACACCAGTTCAAATCTGGTCACCGGCTTGGATATAGATAGCCCGGTGGTGTAATCGGTAAGCATGATGGGCTTTGGAAGGGATATAAGAACTCTGCTATCGAGCAAAGACGGTTTAACTGAATGTACGGACTCGATAGCCATAAGATCTTCACCCTGAAGACACCCATCGAAGGAGGTTCGAATCCTTCCTGGGCTAATGGTGGTCAATCGGGTTAAGCCCTGAAGGGTGGCTTGACAAATCGTTGGGTCGGAGGGAAAATTGACCATCATTGTGATGGGTAAGTCCTATCGAAACGATGAGGCTCGTGTAAGCGGGACAGGATGGAGTAGATAGGGTCCACTCTTTTTTAAGTCCAAAATCACAGTTGAATTGGGGAAAACTTTTGGCGGGGGAGCCAGATGTTCAGGGAACTTGTAAATGAGCTAATAACATTGTTAAAAACAAACATACCAGATCCAAATACAGAAAGAGCGAACGCTGGCGAGATGTGGATTTACCCCGATTTCCCCGAAACCCCAGCAAAAATGCCACGGATAAGCATTGTGTTTGTGGGCAGTAGTGAAGCGGAATTTTATGCTATAAATGGTGGCATGACCTTGGTGTATCCATTACGATATGAGATATCCGCTTGGATACGAATGAAGCAAAAACACGTGATCAATAGCGAAGAGTTTGCCGGTGGAAAACTATTGGATTATCTGGCGGATCAGATAATAAACACGATAGAAAGCAATGCGTTTTCCATATCAAATGTTATCGTGGGCAAATTGGCTGGTGGGGGAAGTATCACCATTGTGGAGGATAATACCGGGATTATGCGAAAACCTCTGGAGTTTATTTTTTATTATCAAAAACAAGCGGGAGCGTGATATTGTGAAAGTGAAAGTTGTGAAGGCAGAACGAGTGCATGTTGGTCCTGTAATAGTTGAGCGGAGGGAAGTCAAAGAGGTAGATCCAACCATTGATATTCTTCGGTTCATCGACCAGGGCATCTTGAAGGAAGTCGAGGAAGACTCTAAAACAAAGAAACGGAAAGTAGGGGAGGTTGAATAAAATGGGAATTGGAACAAGTGGGGGATATCTCCTATGGAGGGACGAAAGCACATTCGGAACAGATCCTGGTACAGGAGATAAAACGGCAGATGTACAAACAGTTGAAGCAGAGTGGGTCAGGAATTTAGAGAAAAAACCAGCGTTGTGGGGGGTACGAAATTATCCGATGGTTTACAGCACAACAAAATATGTAGAAGGACGAATAGTCGCAAACGCCACAGAATGGAAATTTCTTAAACATGCGTTGGGTAGTTTGACGGAAAATGCCACATCTGCAGTAAGTGCTCCATACTATCATGATTTCGAGGAAACTGAAGTATTACCTTCTTTCACGTTAGAGAGACAATGGGGTGCTAAAGCCTACAAAGTACTTGGATGTAAAATGAATACATTGAGTATCAAGGGTGAAGTGGGTCAAGCGATGGAATTCGAATTGAATTTCATGGCTAAAGATAAGTTAAAGATTGATACTGGATTGGCCACTCCAAGTTATACTCAAGCATTGCCCTTCAGAGTCACCAACTTGGCAACCGCTACGTTTGGTGCAACCGACATAAATGCTTACATAAAGAGTTTTGATATCAATATGACCAACAATCTATCGGTTGATATTGGAGCCGATGGAAAACCACGAGCTATCGATGAGGGAATGCGGGAGGTAACAGGTTCACTAACTTGCAAATTTGATTACACATTGGGCGATTTTGTGTTGAATGAAGACACGGCCGACATAACCCTGAAGGTTATTCGGGGAACGAATGATGAAATAGAAATCACGATCGAAGATGCAACATTTGAATCTTTGAACGATGTAACCGAAGCAGATTCTCAAAAAGAGATCGAATTGGTTTTCATATCGCAAGCTGATGCCACAAACAAGAATTGCATTAAAGTGAGAATGACTGGGGATCAAGCCACGTATTACTAACCACCAATTTTCTTAATTTATAAAATCCACAGGAGGGATAAGATGAAGTTAAAAATCACAATAGAAATCGAGGAAAATGAGGAAAAACCGATTTATCCAAGCTATTACAATCCGGATTCCATCATACGTGATTCTACCACCCGCATTACTCCAAACTATGAGACCGTTTATAATTAATTGAGGGGGGATAGAAAATGGAAGAACTGAAGTTTGAAGACCTCGTGGGAGAGGCAAAAGAATTTGAAATAATGGGGAAAAAAGTTGAAATTCCACCACTAAAAACGAAGGATTTAAAATTGTTTATTGGATTGGAAAACCCACAAACCAAACCGAAAGCGATGATAGATATTTTTGTAAAGACATTGAGAAAGATATTTCCCGATAAGAATGAGAATGAAATAAAAAATCTTCCACTGAGTGTGTTAGTTAATTTCTTTGAAAAGATCTTGGAAGCAAATGATCTTAAGCATGAGGTAGATAATGAGGATTTTCAGAAGGCGATACAGAATCTAAAATCGTGAAGACCATCATATTTGCTATGAAAGAATTTAAGATGGGGCTTGATGAAATCTTAAATTTAAAAATCCCACAATTCATAACAATGATCCAAGCATATGTCGAAATAATTGAAGACGAAAAGAGGATAAGAGAACGAGAGCGGAAAAAGCAGGAATTCTTCGATAAATTCAAATAATTTTATTAAAATCGATTAAAAGACGAGCAAAGTTATTATATCTTGTGTGTATACCTGTGTGTAAATTATCATTGGGGGGAGAGTATGAAACTAAAAATATTATTTGTTTTGGGAGTATTGGTTGCAATGATATTTGCAGGATGTACCGAATCCGAGGTCAAAACAACGACTCCAGTGCTTCACGTGGGGGATGTGGTGGAGTTTGAAGGAATAAAGTTTACTTTTGTTGATGCAGAATATATCGGTTATGGTAATAACGAGTATTATTTAAGGTTAATCTATGGAATTGAAAACACATTAGATGAAAAAATACCATATTATTCGATTGGAACCCAATATGCGATCATTGATGGACAACAAGTTGAAAGTATAGAACTAATTGGAGGAGATGAAATAAGCGATTTAAAAGATTTCAATGGGATTGTCATATTACCACATGCAAAAATAATAGATAGCGTATACATCCCCATCCCAGCCCCTGGGAAATGGGAAAACACGAAACTCTATTTAAATACATCGAATTGGGGATTAGATCTCATGGGTGAGATAAATAAGTCGCTTGGACAACCTTATCCAAAAACGGTATGGGAGAATATTCCTGAGATCGTATTTGAAGTCAATATCACTGATTTGATGTAATATCAAGCTCTATTTTTTAAAGTCTGTTTTTTAATTGTTATATAGCCAAATGTGGCAACTATTGGAGAGCGTTAAATGGAAAATATCAAAATAGTAATTCAAGGAATCGATAAAGCAACCAAACCAATCAAAAACATTGAAACCAGACTCTCGAAGATGGGAAAGAAAATATCTGGGGTAACCAGATCTATCACTTCTGCATGGCTACCTATGACTGTGGGAATTGCGGGTGTTGGTTTTGCAATCGCCAAAGTTGCCAAGACAGGAATGGATTTCGAGCAAGCCATGAAGAATGTACAAACGGTGGCGGGAGCAAGTACTCAAGAGTTTGATAAATTAACCAATTTCGCAAAAAAGATGGGGGAAACAACTGTTTTTTCTGCCAGTGAATCGGCAGAAGCTATGTACTTTCTCGCATCTGCTGGATATAAAACTGAAAGCATCATGAGCAGTTTGAGTGGAATCCTTGACCTTGCTGCTGCCACACAATCAGATCTCGCTTCAACGTCTGAAATCGTGGTATCAACCCTGAATGCATTCGGGATGGAAGCGTCAGAATCTTCACGAGTTGCAAATGTTTTTGCTGCTGCGATATCCAACAGTCAGCTCACAATGGAAAGAATTGGAGTGGCCATGCCATACATAAGCGGTTTGGCATCTTCATTGGGCATGTCCTTGGAAGAGGTCACAGCAACAATGGGAATTTTAGTTAGTGCTGGCGTTAGAGCTGAATCTGCGGGAAGGTTGCTTGCATCATCTATGAGTAGATTGCTCAATCCCTCTGATGATGCGGTGGAAACATTGGAAAAATACGGGATAACTCTTGAAGAAGTGAATCCTTCCACAAAATCGATGGCAGAAATTGTGGATGTGTTGAATAAAGCAAACATGTCTGCTGCCGATGTCACGAAAGTATTCGGTCAAGAAGGAGCCAGAGTTTGGCTTAAACTAATTCCGGCCGGGTCCAAGGCTATCAGAGAAATGACTAAAGATATAACTGGAACGACCAAAGCAAGCAAAATGGCAAAAGAACAAACTGACACTACGGCTGGGTCTTTAAAAATGCTCAAATCAAGGTTTGAAGCATTACAACTTAAAATATTCGAAAAGATATCCCCCCATCTTGTCAAATTGTTTGATGTAATACGGGATAAAATCATTCCCGCCATTGAGGATTTTGTCGGGTGGATCAGTAGGTTATTCGATATAATTCGAAAAAACAAAGCATTTAAGTTTCTATACACGTTTATGGAAGATAAGTTAATCCCAAAATTATCCACGATGTTTAGGAAAACAAAAGAGCTTATCGGACTTTTTATGAGTCATGATTGGGGCAAAATTAAGGAGAGAATAGGAGAGGCGTTGGAGGGTGCAAGACACACAATTGTTAGTTTTGTGAATGAGATTGCTGATAAAATAACAGAGATACGCTGGGAAGACGTAATAAGCGGAATAGAAAATATAATTGGAGACATTAAAATTAGATTAGGATTGGAGAGCACTTCCGAAGAAAAGAGGGCGTTCGTCCAAAAAATAACGGATTTTTTAAAAGAAATTGATTGGAGTAAAATTTCAGCAGCAATCCAGAATATGTTTTCAATATCGTTTAAATTAGACGAATGGATAGATAATTCATTAAGAGGTGGCATGGATAAACTCAATACCCGCCTTGAAACCATGTTCGAAGAAACATGGAAGATATTTACGGATACTGAAGCTTTAGACAAAATGGCAGAAAATTGGGCAGATATAATAACTGAAGTGACGACTGGAACAACAGATCTAACGAGTTCGTTTTCTAAATCATTAGAAGTGGGTACCAAAGAAGTGGAAAGAAGTGGGTTCTCTGATACTATGACAAAATTGTTTTTTAATTTATTTAAAATTCTTGGAGTCGCTACAGTTATAGGAATGAAATTATGGGTTAAAACCACCCTAATTCTCCTTAAAAGATCTGCTCCAATACTTGAAAATGCATTTATAGATATTCTTGCAAAACTTGGCAAAATAATTGGAGATTCCTTGAGTGCGATATACAACGACACAGTGATTGCATTTATCAATCATGTAATAGATGCAATAAATTGGATCTGGGAAAAATTACCAAAGAAAGTGAGGGGTCTCATAGGAATAGAGTCGCTGGCGGCTTATAAAATTCCACAGCTTGATTTGGGTTCCACAATTCAAGCTAAAATACAAGGATTGCGAGGGAATGAAATAAACAGCAATGTCACGGTAAACATAAACGTTACAGATTCATGGGCCTTGGATGAGAACAAATTGGCAAAGAAGGCAGCAAATACGGTCGAAGATGTAATAGTAAGACAGTATAAAACACAATATGGAGGATTCTAATGGCCACGTACACCCTTCTCGTGGGAGTGACAACGATAGCAGATTCAACCAGTAATGATCTTCTGATTTTTCCAGTAGAGATAACTAAAAAATTTGGAGAAGATGCAGATACTGCGATAATAAAAATTAGAGATAACAACAACACGGTCAGCAACCAGATTTCAGTGGGCAATACGATCGATCTCACTATAACGGTGAATGGGATCCAGAGAAAATTCAAGGGTGTGATCAGGAATAAAAAGAACGAATATGAAGGAAATAGAACCATTTTGACTCTTGATTGTGCGGATGTTTCTACTATCTTTACTCATCGTATCGTTTCAGAACAATATGCAAATCAAACAGTGGAATATATCGTATCAGATCTGATCAATAACTATGCAAGTGATGTTATAAACACGGTTTATGCTGGATTAACCGGAATAACCCTCGAATCTATCGATTTCTACATGAAAGATTTGAAAGACTGTTTAAATCGATTAGCTGAATTGAGCGGAAGGATATGGTTTGTCGATGATAACAACGATTTGTATTTCGATACAAAAACCAATTTGAAGAATACCACCACTACAACCGTTGAATTGATTGAAGATTATGATCTCGAAGAAGAAGCAGATATGATAAACAGAGTTTATGTTTTTGGTGGAAAAAAAGACGTATCAGAAGGTGGGGGGGTTATTGGAGGATCTGGAGTTAACAACGTGGTATGGAACAATATATCAGATTATACTGGTGTTTGGACGACCGATGCTGGCGGCACCGCTTTTTCAATTGGATTGAAGACCTATTTGGTTGTAGGCAATACTGCAAAAGATGTTTGGGAATATGATTCTGAAACAGATACTTGGACACAGAAAATCGCATATCCATTAAACGCTGATGAGATGGTATCTTTCTCTGATGGAACGTATGGATATGTTGGTGGAGGATATGACAGAGATGTAAGTGATTATACAAATAAATTCTATAAATACGATCCTTCAACAAATACGTGGACGCAAATAGCAAATTTGCCGGTAAATACAGGAGATCCAGATTATAGAAGTACCAGTGGGATGGTTGCGTTTGTAATCGACGGGATCGGATATGTTTTCTCAGGAGATGCAGCAGATGCGTGGAAATACGATCCTTCAACAAATACGTGGACGCAAATTGCAGATACCCCATGTGTTTATGGTCGAACATATTATAATGATGGTTTGAGGGCTTTTTCAAGTGGTGGGAAGGGTTATTGTTGTTATTATCCAGATTATACCTTATACGAATACGATCCTTCAACAAATACATGGGCGGGGATTAACGAAATAATTGGAAGGGTTATTGCGGCATACGGTATAAACAACCTTGGAATCATAATTTACAGAGATATTGCTTCAGGAGACTTTCACGATGAATATTCTCCTTGGGTTGTGGTGGCGTATAATCCAACATCAAACACTTATGAGTTTATTGGGATTTGTCCGGGTATGGCTGGAAGACTTAAAATCTCGTTTCAAATAAATAACGAAGGATATGTCGGCCTTGGATACAAACCAGAACCAGATAGTGGAGTGGTAATTTCCACTAAATTCATTAAATTCAGGGTGATATAGGGGGCAATAGATGACAGAACAAGCCATTAGCGAAATCGTGGAAGATCTCACATCCATAGGTACACATGGAAAATGGGAATTTGTGATCCAGGACGATGGGATAACATCAGAGACCCAAGCCCAACAAGTGGGGCAAGCGATCATCGATGAACACAAGGATCCACGTATATCGATCAAAACGATGATGAGTGATGAAGATATCAATGTGGGGGATATTATCACACTGAAGATCGACAAAGAAGGATACAACGATACCATCACAGTAGCAGAAATGACTGAGACCATTTACCCATACAGAATTGAGCAGGAAGTGACATTCGAGAACTATCGTAAAAACCTCGTGCTTCTGATGGGGAGATTAAAATCACGGTTGGAGACGTTAGAGAGATCATTGCAGATAATTAAAACGAGGATCATTACCGACACAGAGACCGTGCAGTTTTCAGATTCGCTTACAATTGTAGAAATTTAAGGTGAGATAATGAACTTACATCCTATTTTTTTAAGTCCAAGTTTGCATACATAGATATGGGGCAACAAGAAGAGAGAATACAGTTCAAGGGCGTTTTGCAGATATATGAAAAAGATGAAAAAACCGACAAATGGAAGAAAGTAAGAGAGAATAAAAACATGGTTGTTGACTCGGGTTTGCTGCAAATCCTCGAGGCCATCAGGGGGACTTATGGGACCTATGCGGATATGAAATACTTTGCCATCGGAACTGGAACTGCAGCACCTCTTCCAGAAAACACAGCTTTGGGAACTGAACAATATCGGAAGGCAATTCAAAGCATCACTCGGGATGATGTAAACTACACACTGGAATTTTTGGGATACATCGGAACAACCGAATATGTGGGGGATATTTCAGAATACGGTTTATTCAATGCCAGTGCTGGAGGAGATATGTTCTGTCAAGTTCAAGTCAGTCCGACCTATTCAAAATCAAGTGCAGTTGAAATCAATTTGAAATATTATCTGACCGCTGCAAGACCACCTTAACATCAATAGTTCATGAATCATAAACAAAATATTCACAAGTCCTAAACTTCTTTATTTTTAAAGTCTATAGTATTATAACATACTAATGGTTGAAACCGAAGAATGCGTACTGATTATTAGCGACACACACATTGGACGTGTAACACCAACATACAACATCAGCGTTTTTCGCCAACGATTGAATTTTCTTCGACAAAACTTGCTGAAAGTTAAGCGGATTATAAACCGATCTTACAAACTGCCAGTCTTAAACATTTTCATGCTCGGAGATGTGATCGATGGGGAGAACATCTTTCCAACACAAGCATACAAACAAGATGTGGATGCAGACGATGCTATGGATCTGGCTGTGGATGAATTTGAAGATTTTATCCACTCTTTCAGGGGTCGTAACGCAAGGTTTAAAGAGATTAACATGTGGACGGTTGAAGGAAATCACGGCCGTGTTGGGAGGAGAAACAGCGAAAAGACCAATTTTGATAGGATTTTCTATAAGCGATTGGCGGATCGTTTGAACGGGAAAAACACCAATGTGAATATTAGTAAGAAATGGTATAACTATGCAGAAATCCAAGGACATGGATACTTAATGTTTCATGGCGAGGACATCATGATGTATCAGACCATACCCTATTATGGCATTGTACAACGAGCTATGAGGTGGAAATCAGGAGGAATTCATGAAAGTTACTTCAATTATGTGTGTCTTGGGCATTTTCACACAGTAGGAGATCAGTTTTGGAATGATTTTAGAGTATTGTTAAACGGAACATTTGTGACAGATGATGATTTTGTTCAGAAAAAACTTGGAATGAAAGAAATCCCAAAATTCTGGTTTTTTGGAGTAAACGAAGAGAGACCGATGACCTGGACATATCTTTTAGAGTTAACGAGGTTGGGATGATGTATGAGGAAATAATATACTATGTACAGACGGAAGACGGGGCCAAACAATTTGGCATCGTAAAGCAATCACCCATCATAATCAACACAGAGGAATATAAGAAAATTCAAGCTGGCAACTTTTTGCTGTCAATCGTGGATACAGTCGACAAAAACAAGATTATGGAGATGGTCAGGGATATGGTGTTTGCCATTTTGAAAGAAGGGGATACATCAAATAAGGTCATCAATGGCATGTCAAAAATCATTGAAAAAATATTGAATGATGGAGTTGTTTTTGTGATCAGTGCGGAACAAGCTCTATACATAGCCAATATCTTGGCAAGATTTGTGGATGAAGATTATGAGATCATGAGAGATGTAAAACAGCAGATGATGGATCGAGAGGCTATGAAACCGGAAAACGGCATAGATCCATCCATTCATTGAAAAACCTCTAAATCTCGCCTCAAATTTCGAACTCTGTGGTAACCCGTCAAATCATTGATATCATTGAGTACCTCCTTCTAAAATCGTACAGCACACGTTAAAATAAGAATTCTAAATAAATAAGAATCAACATCTTTCTTTTTATCTTAATAGATTCACTTAATTTTTAACATTCTAAATACTCAAAAAAGTTTTGTACAACCTTACCATAATAACCAACTATGGGTTTTATGAGTTCCACGCCAACTCCTCATCTAAAGAGAGTAATGGTATTTATTGACGGTGGGTATCTTAGAGGGATCTTAAGAAATCATTTTGGTGAAGAGTTCATTGAAGATCCAGCAAAATTTGCTAATGCTCTGACGCACCTAATAGAAAAAATTAAGGGAGAAAGTAGTTTTGCTCCATACTCTAAACCAGAGGTAATAAGAAACTACTATTATGATGCCAAATACTTACCAAAAGAACCAGAATATAGTGAAAAAGCAGAGTATTTCGAAAAATTGAAAGATAATCTCCCCAAAAACAGCTCAATTGATTTGAAATTTGGCAGGCTAATAAAGAGTGGTAACAAAAATGAACCCAGACAGAAGGGAGTGGATGTATTACTATCAATAGACATGGTTGTAAAAGCTTTTCTGGATCATTATGATGTTGCAATATTGGTCGCAGGAGATGACGACTTCCTTGACGCTGTGAATGTCGTGAAAGACTTTACTGGTAAACGAGTCGTAGGATTTTATTCCCCAAAAAATACCTCAAAACGATTGATAGAAAGCTTTGATTACAAATTTCCAAGACTTCCAACACCGCTTTACAACGATTACGAACCATAATATAATTTAATGAATGCTTCCCAGAGAACAGTGTATAATTCGATTTATTGCCATTAGTTCGAATTGATGTGGATTGGACTTTAAATAGAAATTCTGAAGTGGGTTACTGAATCTTAAAATATTTATCCAGTATGTATCTTAGTTCAACCAGATGAAGAGTTGGACAATATTAGGTTCTTTGTATCTAATATTGGTATTTGTTACTGTGCATCACATACACAAGTTAACAAAAATTGCGAAAAAATTTCAAGGAATTATAGTTGTAGGGAAGGATAAGGAAGGGAAAGAAATATTAGCATCAAGACATACTGTGTCAGCGGGATTTGACGAATCTCGTTTCCAAGAATTCGTAGATCCAATCGAGTTTACAGTAAAAACATTTAAAGAGATAACAATAATTGATATTATTGCGCTTGTTATCGGTGCAATTATGGCGTTTTTAACAGCATTAGGGTGGATAGGAGAGTGAAATAAAAATATTTAATGAAGACCTATAAGGGTTGTTTTCATACCACCTACTCCTGAACATCCCAACTTCTCAAATTCGTCTACGATGTCTCTCATTCGCTCTTTAATCTTTTGAAACTCTGTAAATAATTCATAAAACTTCTCTGGATCTGTTACAACCTCTTCCACTCTACTAACAACGAGATGATTTCCTTCTGGCTTCATTACTAACCAATAATTCTTGATCTTATAAATTCTGCATCCTAGTGGATTGGTAATTTCTCCGATTTTCTTTTCGATTTCTTTTATTTCATTCGAGAGTTCGGCAAATTCTTTATGTAATTCATCATAATTTGACATGATTTATCTTTACATAATTAAAATATATACCATTTTCTTTGCAATTCTGAACTCTAATTATAACTCTTTTATCAAAAATCTTTAAAAACACTCACATGCCCAAGTCGTCATTATTCTCTCCCCATAAACTCCTTCCTAACAGCAAGAAAAGTTAGATAAGCAATCCATATTGTCAGGATTACTGTAGCTTTCGTAAGTTTGAGTTGCGTTGTCACATATGGCGGACCCATATCGAGAAACACAAACTCTTTTGTATTGAATCCTTCCGGTTTTTCTTCAATATTCCTAAATATAATTCCTATTCTTTTAGGACCACTGGAATAATACACCAAATCTCCTTCCCAAGTAAATATGTATCTGCTTGAATCATTTCTATCTCTTTGAGCTGTCAAGCTTATCGGTGTAATTTCTGTATCATCAGTCGCTGATCTTGGCACATCCTTGAATATAATCGTCATATTAATGATTTCTTTTTCAGGAATGTTACCTTCAAGATCTATAAAACCACCAATACGCAAGTGAAATGGATTTCCGGCCAAAAATCCATCACGTGCTTCTGCAGAAGTCCGAATCCAGTATATAAATTTATAATTCACGCCATCTTTAGTATATTCCCTATAATCTTGGAAACTTGATGTCATCTTAGCTTCAGTGGAGAAAAAGCTGGTTTCTATAGACAATATATGTCCATTCCAGATCGCAATTGAAATAACGATCAAAATAACAATTGGAATCAAGTTTAACATTCTTCTAATGGACCTATATAGAGGCTTACCCATGATTTCTTTACTTTCAAAATTTCTAATATACATTTCGATTTAAAATTGAGAAGTTTTAAAAATGTAGATCTCCATAATAATTCAACATGGTTAGAGAACTAAAAAGACTTGAAGGTTTAATAGGAGTCATAATATTAATTTTAGTTTTAGCATCTCCATTTTTTATTAAATGGGGTAAAGAGCTATTTATGTTCATAGGGGGCTCTATAACGATCATGCTTATTCTATTCTTCCAAGCACGAATATCTATGAAACAAATTGAATTGCTTGCACTTGAAAGAGCTCCGAATTTTCTCCCGCAACTGCATGAGAAGGATAAACCAGAAACTGATAACGGTGAACCAAAAACTGTCATCGGGTTAACTAATTACTCAAGAGATCCCATAAGAGTTCGAGCAAGAGTTGAGAACTGTCCTGAAATTAAAGAAGAAGAGAGAGAAGAAGAAGTTACTATATTGCCAAGTAAGTATGCTACTGTTAAATTCTTCTGTAAACCTGAAAAAGTAGAGTTGAAATCTTATAATCTGTTCGAACCCAGCTTAACAGTGGAATTAGTTTTCTATCCTGGAACTGGTGAAATAGAGAGGAAATAAAGATCATTCAAGAATCCTAAACTCTCTCCAATAGCGATCATATATTTTTTTCAGATCTTCATCATCCTGGAAGTCGTAATGCATTAGATCAATATCCTGTTCCAATTCATGACCCATTAATAACTTCTTTATCGCAGTGGGCATGCCTAATCGATCAGATTGCTGAGAAAAGAATTTCCTCATATGATTCATCCTCAGATCATTATCAAGTCGTTCAAATCCATCACGTAAACGTGAAAATGTGAAAGAGGGATTAGGATCAAGAGATAAGTATTCCTCTAACGTTTTTTCCGATTCCTTATTGAAATAAATTACACGTTCAAGATTTGTTTTGCTCATCTCTGCTGATATTTTTATCATCCGTTCCTCAAGATCCACATATCGCAGGTTTAATTTGTAAAGCTCGAGAGGTCGTAATCCAGATGTTGCACTAAGCAGAAGAGCAGCACGAATACGAGAATGTAATAGTGTATTATGGATTTTCTCATCGATCTCTCTGAATAAGTCCAATAAATGTGAGACTTTAACAACACGTTTTCGGTATTTTGGGGGTTTAGGAATCTTTATTTGGTCAGCAAAATCCACTCCAAGGTATTTTAAAAATCTTTTTATATCTATCATATGTTTCCTGAATGTCTCATGAGCATATTGTTTTTTAATTTTGTTTATATAAATAATAATCTCGTTATAGTCTAATTGATAATTTACACCCTCAGAAAATCTCGTTAATCTTCGTTTAATAGCTTTAATTTGCTCTTCTGTTATACCAGATAACTGTAATGGGAGGAGGAAGTGATTTACATCTTCCTCCGTCCATGAAAGAGCGCCGAGGAAGGGATTTGAACCCTTGCGTCCCAGGGGGACACAGGCTCTCCAGGCCTGCGCCTTAGTCCACTCGGCCACCTCGGCATTTTCTTCAAACTCAAACGCACTCGTTTGATTCGCAATGAAGTATTACGATGCGCCCTTACTGCATGTTGCTTATGTCTTTATACTACCATTCTTATATGGCAGTATCGAAGATATTGTCAACAGGAGTTGATAAGTTGTAATGCATAGCATTACAATACTGCATTCCTGATGAAACGATAGCGTTTCATGAGATGGGGTCACCTCATTTTGCCTGGCAATATCTGCTCTCAGGTAACCTGATAACTTTCCAAAAGATAAAGATTACCATGGCTTACACAGCAACTACTTCTTTAACCCCAGGTACTTTTTCTTTGAGAACTCTTTCAACAAAACCCATCATGGTGAGCTGTGACATCGGACACCCCATGCAGTGACCCATGAGCTGCACCCTAACAACTCCATTTTCCTCATCTACATCCAGAAGTCTGATGTCGCCACCATCCATTCTAAGACCGGGGCGTATTTCATTTTCGAGCACTTCTTCAATCTTCTCTTTCAACTCTTGCACCTCCACCCATAAGGGTAAAACAACTTGGATAAAAATTTTCCCCTTATATCACTCATAAATTTAATAAGCAAAGAAGAAGAGGTAATCCGGTGATTCTAAAAAGACATTATCATGAAATTATTATCTTATCAAGTATTTTTATAGGTATACTCGCAAGCCTTGGTGGACTGAACAGATCCTTTGATTTTATGATCAAAGTTACACTCTTTATTCTAATGATATCCATCATGCTATCCATCTCATTCAGAGCTCTTCAGCAAGCCCTTCAGGAATGGAGATTTATAAAAACTGTCCTGTTAATCAACTTTCTCATTATTCCTGGTATCGCACTGATACTGGTGTTTCCTATAGAAAACAATCTGGTTAGATTAGGGCTTCTCATGTATCTCTTTACACCCTGCACCGACTGGTTTTTAAGTTATACGAAAATAGCAAAAGGGGATGTGGCTCTCGGGATTATCGTAACACCCATCAACCTTTTTATGCAGCTTCTTTTATTAATGCTATTACTGTCTTATTATAGTACATTTCTTTTTGACCCGGCGATCATATTAAAAACTATTATGCTATTTTTAATCTTACCCTTCTTAATAGCATCTATAATGAGATGGATCAATCCCATTAGATCCGAGTGGCTTTCTGAAAAACTCCAAGTTCCCGTGCTTGTCCCTCTTCTTTTCTTCATCTTTGCTGACTATGGAAACACACTTCTCACAGATGTAAACCTTGTAATCCCGGTTTTTACTACTGTTCCGGTATTCTTCATATTGATATTCCTGATCACAAAACTGATTGCTTCAAAGAATATGCCTTATGAGAAATACGTTCTGCTTACCTTCACAACCATTGCCAGAAACAGTCCATTAGCAATCGCTATTGCTATAATGGTATTCCAATCCCCTATAGTTCCTTTGATCATCGCCATGGCTGTGGTAGTGGAAATGCCCATTTTGTCCATCCTTGCTGGATACTTCAAACATATCCTCTTCGCATCCAATAAATCATATAAATGGTAGGCATCCAGTAACATAGAGAATGACAGAAAAAAGAGTGAAACCTGTAACCTGGAATAGACCAAACAGCACCATAATAACCGTAACTGGAGCACCTGGCATCGGAAAAACCACATTATGCAAAAAAGTAATCGAGATACTGCAAAATACTAAACCTGAGGTATCTGTGGGTGGTTTTATTACCAATGAAATAAGGGAAAAAGGTAAAAGAACAGGTTTTGTTATGGTAGACCTCATTACTGACAATAAAGAGATTCTTGCTCACATATCCCTTAAGTCTTCAGTGAAAGTGGGAAAGTATGGAGTAAATCTCGATGGTATCAGGAATCTTGGTGTGAAGGCGATTGTTAGTGGTATCCTTTTTTCTGATATCGTTATAGTAGACGAAGTAGGCCCTATGGAGCTACGAAGCCGAGAATTCGAGAAATCCATCTACCAGCTCATTGACTCTGATAAATCTGCTCTCCTCACTATCCACAGAAAAAGCAATCACCCCTTGTTAAAATACTTGAGGCAGGTATACCCACCAGTTGAGATAACTTTTGATAATCGGGGATACGTTACCAATTCAGATAGTTAGAAGACTCATGGAGGGTTAGAGTGATTTTAGAAGGACTGGCAAAACTGAAGATACCCGAAGGTGTTTTTTACAACCCCCGAATGACTTTCTGCCGAGATATGGATATACTCCTGATGAAAGCCACTGGTGAAAAAGACCTGAGATATCTAGATGGCCTTTCTGCCTGTGGTGTTAGAGGGATTCGTGTGGCTCTGGAACTAGGATGGGACGTGACTCTGAATGATAGAGATCCAATAGCATTCAGCACGATACAGGAGAACTGTGCCCTGAATAAAGTCAAATGTATGATACGAAACGAAGATATAAATGCACTTATGCTTAGAGATTTTTATGATTGGGTAGATATAGATCCTTTTGGCAGTCCTGTAGAATATCTTGATAAAGCTGGAAGATCTGCTCTGCGATACCTTTCAGTTACAGCTACAGATACAGCACCTTTGTGTGGAACTTATACATTTCCATGTTTGAGAAAATATGATGCAATTCCACTTAAAACAGACTATTATCTAGAAAACGGTTTGCGTATCCTTATTGGGAAGATTGGTCGAGAACTTGCAAAACATGAGAAAGGCATGGATATTCTGCTTGCATGGACGAAAGAACATTATTTCAGAGTGCATATTTCCATTCAAAAAAAAGTAAAAAAAGCCAATGAAACCTTCAATAACTTAGGATTCATATTTCACTGCTTTAACTGTGGTTACAGAACCTGTATTTCGTTAATGGACGAAGAGTGGCCAGAAAGATGTATCTGTGGGTCCAAATTACGAAGAAGTGGTCCAGTATGGACAGGGAAACTGGAAGATGAGTCCATTGTATCGGACGCTATTAAACTAGCAGATCAGGAGGGTGAAAAAGAGTATAAAAAACTCCTCCTATTAATTCTTCAAGAACTAGATGTTCCTTTCCACTACGATATACATTATCTGGGCAAATTAGCAGGTAAAAGTGTTCCAAAAATTTCGCAAATCATTCAGGGGCTATCAGATATGGGATTCCATGCCTCAAGAACCAGATTTTCTGGGACATCCATTAAAACTGATGGGCAGATTAAAGATGTTCTTTCCTTGATAAGATAATTAATTAAAAAAAATGATGATATGGTTTAAGGAAAATCGTGAAAAGAATATTATTAAATATCTGATGGCATTAATTAGCCCGTAAGGTGATGGGATGGTCGATAAAGCAGAGATTTTTGACAAGCTGAAATCTATTGTAGGGGAAGAAAATGCTTCAATGGATGAAGCGGTTTTGAGGGTTTATTCTTATGATGTTAGTCCCTATAAAGGAAGACCAGATTTCGTTGTAAGGCCTGGCACTCCCGAAGAAATAGCTGAAATAGTGAAACTCGCCAACCAGTACAAAATACCGGTTATCCCTAGGGGAGCGGGGAGTGGGGCTGCTGGAGGTGCGGTTCCGGTCAATGGAGGTATTGTGATTGAACTGACAAGACTTAATAGAATACTTGAAATTGATACAGCAAACTTACAAGTGGTTGTCGAGCCAGGAGTGGTGCATGCAACCCTAAATAAAGAACTAGCAAAACTTGGATATTTTTTTCCCGTAGACCCGGGAAGTACAGATATGGCCACCATAGGTGGTCTTATTTCCAACGGTGGAAGCGGGATGAGATCGGTAAAATACGGTGTTACAAGAGACTATGTGATGCAACTTGAAATAGTTCTCCCTTCTGGTGAAATCGTAACTGTGGGTTCGAAAGCCCCAAAAAGTGCCAGTGGATATGACCTCCCGCGATTGTTTGTGGGGGCTGAAGGGACCCTTGGTATAATCACCAAAGCTAGACTGAAAATACTGCCCATGCCTCAAGCAAAAGCTCTTGTTCTAGCAGCTTTTGATGATCTTGAAAAAGCAGGAAACGCTGTAGTTAACACCTTTGCTGCTGGAATCGTTCCCTCTGGCCTGGAGATCCTGGACAGAAGTGCCCTTGAAGCCGTCAAAACCTATCGACCAAATCTAGATATTCCCATTGTCGAAGCATTACTTCTGTTTGAAGTGGATGGGACTCCCGCAGGAATACGGGAAGAAGCGGCAAGAATAGAAGAAGTATGTAAAAACACAGGGGCAGTTAAAGTAGATATAGCCACATCAAAGGAAAGATTTGACGAACTATGGGCTGCACGAGCTGTTGTAGGTGCTGCCACTACGGCCCTAAATCCAGATTGCACAAGGGTGTATGAAGCAGAAGATATCACTGTACCCATTACAAATGTACCGAAAATTCTTCTAAAAATTCGGGAAATAGGAAAGAAATATGGTATGAACATTGTAACCTTTGGTCACATTGGCTCTGGAAATCTACATCCAGCCCTTGTGATTAATGTCCTAGATGATGATGAGTGGGATAAGTTGTGGAAAGTATCGGAAGAGATACAAACGGCTGCATTAGAAATGGGAGGCACTACAACTGGCGAACATGGAATAGGAATAGCAAGGGCTCGTTTTATGGAAGCAGAACATGGAAAAGCCATGGAACTCATGAGAGTTATAAAAAAAGCCCTAGATCCGAATAACATTATGAATCCGGGGAAGATGGCACTATAAGAGGGATGAAAATGATTGAAGCGTGTGTTCCTGAAGTAGTTAAATGTGTACGATGTGGAAAATGCAGATCTGTCTGTCCAACTCTGGATGTGGTAGGATGGGATAACTTTGGCTCTCGCGGCCGAATGATACTCTCTGGAGAGATAATAAAAAATGGATTTGAGCCCAATGAGACGGCATTAAACAGTATTTTCTCATGCACAACTTGTAAACATTGCTACGAAGTCTGTCCTTCAAAAGCAAAGGTTCCTGAAGTAATGGAAATGACTAGGAACATTCTAGTCAATGCAGGTAAAGGATTGACATCTCACAGAAAGATGTACGAGAGAGTCGAGAGGCTGGGCAACCCATACGATGAACATAAGGATAGAAACTGGTGGATGCCTGAATACAAAGAGCCTGAAGAGGCTGAGGTTCAGTATTTTGTCGGATGTACTCCCACTTACAGAACTAATGATATAGCAAAATCCACTGTGGCTGTAATGGATGCTTTCAACATACCTTGGGCATTCGTTCGCGACCAGAAATGCTGTGGCTCTCCATTAATCAGAACAGGTTATCAGCCAATCACTGCTGAGCACAACATCGATAGAATGATAGAGACTGCAGAAAAAACTGGGGCAGAGATCGTTGTTACTTCATGTGCGGGGTGTTACAAAACCATTAAGGGAGACTATCCGATAAAAGCACGGGAGTTTGATATAGAAGTGATGCATATATCCCAGTATCTGGCAGATCGAATCAAAAAAGGAGAGCTGGTGATCGATAAAGAAGTAAACATGAAGGTAACTTTTCATGACCCCTGCCATCTTGGACGGCATATGGGAGAGTATGAAGCCCCAAGAGAGGTTCTCAAAGCTTTTGGAGTAGAGATCGTTGAGATGGAACACGCAAAACAGAGTTCCTGGTGCTGTGGGGCAGGAGGGGGCGTAAGGATGGCTTTTCCTGATCTGACGGAAAGTATCGCCAAAAAAAGAGTCAAGGAAGCAGAAGATACTGGTGCAGATATATTCCTTTCTGCCTGCCCATTCTGTGTTTACAACCTGAAAGAGAACAGTGAAAACCTCGATGTTAAGGATATGGTTCAGTTTATGGCTGAGAACCTCTAACCGTTTCTTTTTGTTTTTCTATTATTGTAAAGCACTGTTTCACATCAGCAATATCCTTTAATCTCATCTAAACAGAAGAGATGGGCAATCATTGAATTTCTATATGAGGGCGGAGCCAAACTTTTGATAGACATGACTATTGGAGAATCACATGTCTCATTTTACGCCCACATATTACTGACTTTCATAAGCTTTCTGTAATGGGGGGACCACCTGTTTCTTCCTCGACATTACACCTTCCAGATAAACTGAATTGCCTTCAACCTGTTTTCCGAATGCTTTTTCAAAAATTTCTTGGTTTGCTCCCACTGCCATGAGTTCGGTGCCTTCCTGCATGATATCCGTAAGCATGAAAAATATGCCATGAAAACCACTTTCCTCCTTTAACCTCTTCATCTCTTCAAAGAGAGCATCTTTTACATTGTCAAGGAGAGAGAGACTTACTACTTCAACTTGTCCAATTCCAACCTTATATCCCGCAAAGTCAAACTCCTTAAAATCCGAAAGTAGTATTTCCCTAGGAGATTTACGTACTATGTCAGATTTTTCCTTGAACAGTTGAACTCCAAGCTTTTCCACGTCATCAATCCCTGCAATATAAGCCAGTTTTTTAGCTATTTCCTTGTCTTTTTCAGTGGTGGTGGCAGACCTAAAAATAACCGTATCGGAAAGGATGGCACATGTCATGATTCCGGCAATTTTTTCCGGTATTTCCACATTGAAATAATCATACAACATCCCAACAATAGTTGAAGAGCAACCAACAGGAAGGGCCAAGAAATATACGGGTTGAGGAGTCGTCACATCCCCAATCTTGTGGTGATCAATAATTCCAAATATTTCAGCTTTATCTAGGTTATCGAGAGATTGAGCAACATCACTATGGTCCACAAGAAATACCTTTTTTCCGCTGCCATCAGTCAAAAGATTCGGTACCTCAACTCCAAATCTATTAAGAACGTATCTTGTCTCATTGTTTGGCTCTCCCTGTCTGCACGCAACAGCTTCGTACCCGAGGCTGTTAAGTAAGTGTACAAGGGCTATGGCAGAACAGATTGAATCAGTATCGGGACTCTTATGGCCCACAACATAAATTACCCCATTCTCACTCATTGTAAATAACCTGACAGAAAGAATTAAAAAACTTTCTGATTTTTATAGGGTCATATCTAAGACAACTCGATCATCCCCGTCCAGACTCGCTACCACTACCAATCTTGCACCAGGTACTAGACTCGAATCTATGAGGGTTATTGTCTCGCCCACATCCCATTCCTCATCACCATCTCCAATTGTTTGCAGATCTACATCCTCGTTTATGGGAGAGGTTATCTTGACGGAAGTTATGGTTATTACTCCACCCTTGTTATGCAAGGTTAGTTCAACAGTATTTTCAGATGGTAATAGCACCCCAATAGCAGGAACTGGGGGTGTTTTAACATCTGGTACAAGGCCAAAGGCGAATGCAGCCACAATTCCTGCAACCATAACAGCTATCACCACAAGCAGTATCTCTCCCACCACTGGAGTGATTCCATCCTCTCTCATCCTAAAAATCATATATTAAATCAAAGTTATTAAAATACTTAAATCTAATGGAATCTAATAGATGATATGATATATCTAGGGTTTATAAATATAAAAAAGAGAGAAAAGAGAGCTACAGATGCTCAGGGATTTCAAGAAAGTTTTCTACAACCGTTACACCAGCATCCTCAAGAGCCTTAACTTTGGTCTCGGCTGTCCCAGTTTTACCTGAAATTATCGCTCCTGCATGTCCCATTCGCTTTCCGGGAGGGGCATTTCTGCCTGCAATAAAAGATACCACAGGTTTGGATATGTATTCCTTAATGAATTCAGCTGCAATTTCTTCTGCACTTCCTCCTACTTCTCCAACCAGCACAATGGATTTGGTATCAGGGTCTTCCTCAAACAGTTTCAGCACATCGATGAAGGTGGTCCCTATAACCCTATCTCCACCGATCCCCACAGCAGTGGATTGACCCAATCCTGCTGAGGAGATTGCATGAAGAATCTCAAACATCAGAGTTCCACTTCTTGATACGACCCCCACCTCTCCGGGCGAGACAGTGGATGGAGGGATCATTCCCAGACTGGTTTTTCCGGGAGACATTATCCCTGGGCAGTTAGGGCCAATAATGGTAATCTCCTCCTTTAAAGCCTTCTCAACAAACTCCATTGAATCATGCACAGGAATTCCTTCAGTTATTACAACAATTACTTCAAGACCATTATTTATTGCCTCAAACACAGCATCTTTAGCGAAAGGGGGTGGAACATATATCACAGAAGCGTTGGCATCGTGTTCCTTCACAGCCTCCTTTACTGTGTCGTAGACTGGTACCCCAAGAACTTCACTGCCACCTTTGCCTGGAGTCACCCCAGCCACAATATTGGTGCCGTATTCAATCATCACTCTTGCCTGTTCCTTTCCTATTCGTCCAGTTATACCCTGGATAACAACCCGTGTAGATTCATCCACTAATATGCTCATATTGAGTAGCCTCCTCTATTGCAGAATTTATCAATTCGACTATATCTTCATACACCTGAATTCCTGCATTTTTAAGAGTCTCTCTTGCCTTTTCTGCCTCATTTCCTATCACTCTTGCAAAAATGGGTACATCAATGGGATACATGGAGAGACCTTTCACTATCCCTTCAGAGGCAACAGCCGCTGAGCTGATGGCAAGATCTAAATTGATCAACATGACCTTAACTTCCGGTGATTTGCATTTTTTGGAAAGGATCTTCATAGCAGAGAGGACGGTCTCTTCTCTTACACCCCCTCCCGTGTCTAGGAAATTAGCGGGTTTACCTCCATACAGAGTGATCAGATCTACTAGTGTTAGTACGAGACCTGCTCCATTTCCTAACACAGCTATACTACCATCCAGATCTACATAATTCAAATCAAGTTCTTTAGCTTCCTGTTCAAGAGCCGTTCCTTCTCTCCTAACAATAGAAGAGAATTCTGGATGGCGAAACATGGCATCGTCATCCACAATGACTTTAGCATCTGCAGCCAGAACTTCACCATTTTCTGTAATAACAAGAGGGTTAATTTCAGCTATCTCACAATCATATTTTCTATATACTTGATACAGCTTATAGATGACACCAGCCACTTTTGTTGCAATCTTTCCGTGGAGTCCCATTCCTCTTGCCACTTCTAAAGCCATATAAGGGTAAAATCCTTCTAGTGGATTTATATGATACTTTACTATCTTCTCAGGATTTTTCTCAGCTACTTCTTCAATGTCAACTCCGCCCTCAGTACTAGCCATAACAAGATGTTTTCTGCTATTACGATCCACAATAACGGAAATATACAGCTCTGTTTCAATATCAAGTTTTTCTTCAATCAGAAGTGTATTAACAACTTCTCCCTTAATCTCCATCCCTAGCAGATCTCTGACAACTTGCCTGCATTCATCCTCATTGCTGGCAAATCGAATACCTCCAGCCTTCCCTCTCCCACCTACCAAGACTTGAGATTTAACCACTACTGGATAGGTCAAATTTTCAGTGGGAAAATTAATGGAATCTATCACTACTCCATTTGGAACTGGTATACCATTATCTCTGAATATCTTCTTAGCCTCATGTTCAAATAATTTCAATATGCACACCTCAACAGTGGATTTTTGGAGGAATATATAAACTTTGCTAATCTCAATATTTAAACAAAGTTTACTTATTCTACTATTAGCTGAGTTTGACAGTTAAATGTAAACCTTTCTTGGAAAATTCTTCCCGTATTCTCTCCATGGATACTCCACTTCGTATAATGGTTCTTTCGGTCAGATCAACCACTGTAGATGGAATTCCATATATACATCTTCCTTTCAAAATATAATCGACTTTCAGGGATACGTCCTCCCATTTCGAAGGAGGAGGATGACCATGAAGGTTAGCGCTTGTAGCAGAAAGAGGACCAGCATTAGAAAGTAACTGGAGAGAGACTGGATGTCCTGGTACTCGAATCCCAATTTTTTCCCATGGATACTCTTTAAAATTTTTCTTTTTCAATGCAATAACCGTATACGGTCCGGGAAAGAGTTTCTCAAGGATGTCAAAGAACTCATCCAGTTCTGCATATTTCAATGCTGTATCTAATGAGTGAAAAGCAATAGATACAGGTTTATCCACAGGACGGTTTTTTACAATACTAATCCTCTGAACCCAACCATTCATAAAAGGAGAGACTCCAATACCATATACAGTATCAGTAGGATATGCAATAACACCCCCTTTTTTAACTATTCTGACTGCTTTTTCCAGAGAATCTCCTGCACTCATAAGACTCTTATTTTTTTCTAATAACGGCAATATCCCCAAGAGTTGGACTTATTTCCTTCCCTTTAGGAGAGATTTCAATATCTCGTATTCGTTCTGTCAGTTTGATATTGAATAATTGCTCAATTTTTTTAAGTACCTTAGGCTCAGGTACCATTTCCCCTCGCTCTATCTTACCTATTAGAGAGACTTTTTCATTAATCTTTTTAGCAAACTTTTCCTGAGTCCAGTTCCTCCGTTCTCTTTCCCTCTTTATTATCATATTAAAATCTGGAATAACCTCCTCTATTATCTCAATTTTTGGTGTAGATCTTTTTCTCATAACGAGAGTTTTTTTCTCAGGGGATATTTTTCGTCGATAAGGTTTCCACTTTTCAACCTCCATTCCAAACCTCTTGCATTTCTGGCACACCTTGATCTCGCTGCCTTCAACAACAACCTCCACTGGTTTTCCTCTAATTTCTCCTCCGCAGACCTCGCACTGCATTTACAACACTCCAAAGAAGTTTTATACCATTAGTTGTTTATATACTATACGGAGGTCACCCCTATGACAGATATATCCAGTGATCCCAAGATTGAAAAAACTAGGAAATCTGAAAAGGATGAGCTTGCCCGATACCTACTTGATCGGTTAAGACAGCTTGAGGAACACAACATAAAGTTGAAAGAGGAATTTAAACGTCTCGAGTCTGAAAAGCGCTTTGCAGAAAGTGAGAGGATTCGATACGAAAGAGAAGTTAGAAAACTAAGAAGCGAAGTTGAGAGGCTTAAAACCCCACCTCTCATTGTGGGGACTATTATCGAAAAAATTGGCGACGGACGGGTAGTTGTTAAAAGCAGCACCGGTCCAAAATTCGTTGTTAACGCTTCTCATGTGATCGAAGATGCTGAACTTAAACCAGGTGCCAGAGTGGCTTTAAATCAGCAAACTCTGGCAATTGTACATGTATTACCTTCACAAAAGGATCCCATGGTATATGGGATGGAAATCATTACAAAACCAGAAGTATCTTATGAGGATATAGGAGGGCTCGACAAACAGATTGAGGAGCTGAGAGAGACGGTCGAGCTACCATTACTGAGACCCGAAATTTTCAAAGAAATAGGAATCGATCCACCAAAAGGTGTTCTGCTGTACGGTCCACCTGGAACGGGTAAAACCCTTCTGGCGAAGGCAGTGGCCAATAAGACCAATGCCACGTTTATCAGGGTGGTTGGTTCAGAATTGGTTCAAAAATATATTGGAGAGGGTGCAAGACTAGTTAGAGAACTGTTTACTCTGGCTAAAGAAAAATCTCCATCCATAATATTCGTAGACGAGTTGGATGCCATAGCAGCAAAGAGGATGGATAACGGGACTTCCGGAGACAGAGAGGTCCAAAGAACTTTAATGCAGTTACTGGCAGAAATGGATGGGTTTGATCCAAGAGGAGATATTCGGATTATCGGAGCCACCAACAGGCCAGATATCTTGGATCCGGCTATTCTACGTCCAGGTAGATTCGATAGGCTTATTGAAGTTCCGATGCCAAGTTACGAGGGTAGAATTCAGATATTCAAGATCCACTCAAGAGGCATGAAACTCGCTGAAGACGTGAATTTCAATGAACTTGCCAAAATGACTGAGGGAGCCAGTGGGGCAGATATTAAGGCAATAGTCACTGAGGCAGGAATGTTTGCCATCCGAGCAGAAAGACGAGAAGTCACACTAGAGGACTTCAAACAGGCCATACGAAAAGTAATGAAGTCTGCAGTGGAAAGTGGGGTATCAGAGAGAGGTGTGATGTTCGCCTAACAGATTTTCAGGGTATTCAGTATTCAATCGGACCTCCATTTTTATATTAAACATTAACAGACAGATGCGTATTAAAAGGCGTTTTGAATCTATTTGTGAAGTAGTAAATCGAGAAGAGAGGATGACCTAGTGGTGATTGTAAAAGTTTACATTCTCTCAAGAGGTTCGATTCCAAGAAGATTAAGGACTTCACCAAGAACTATTTTTGAAGCCATAACCAGAGATATCCTGCTGTTTCTCAAATTTCCTTCAGATTGTAATACAGGAATATCTCGATAGAAGGCATTGAAGGCATTAGCAAGATTTAATGCGTAACCTGCCATAATGTTTGGTTTCAAAAGTCGATAACACCGTTCCAAGTGAAAAGAGAACATGGATAGTTCTTTAATTAAACGTAATTCACTGGGATGATTGAAGTGGGCCACATCCCACCTAAGGTCAAAATCTTCCACTTTCTTTAGGATGCTGGATGCTCGGGCATAGGCATATTGAACATAGGGAGACGTCTGCCTCTCAAAATCCAGAGCCTGTTTCCAGTCAAAAACAGTGGGTTTTTCAGGAGAGACTCTAACAATGTCGAACCGTATGGCCCCTACACCAACAGCCTCAGCGACTTTTTTCTTTTCCTCGTCTTCCATATCCTTATCACTGATGAGGTCAGATGCCGTTTCCACAACTTTATCTATAAGCTCGTCAGCGGAGATGAATTTACCTTTTCTGGTACTCATTGAACCTTCAGGGAGAGAGACGAATTCAAATATCACATTTTCGGGAGAGTTATAGCCCATAAGTTCTAGAACCAGGGATAATTGCCTAGAATATAGTTTATGATCGGCTCCAAGAACATTTATCATCCTTTCAAATTTCTCATTTTTCCATATATGATACGCTATATCTCTGAGGACATACAGGCTTGTACCATTCTTTCGTGTTAGATGGACTTCCTTTTTTATACCATACTCACTGAGATCTAGATAAAGAGTCTCGTTTTTCTTACACTCTTTCAATTTTAAGAGTTTCTCCAACACTTTTCTCATATAGCCACTTCGAACAAATTCGCTCTCCCATACAAACCTGTCATGGATTATGTTCAATCTCTTTAAGGTTTCTTTAATACCTTCAAGGGCTGTCTCCACAACTTTATTAAAAGTTGAGACGATTTCTTCATCTCCCTCCTCATACCTTTCCATATATTTTTCCACATCACTTTCCTCATATCCATCTCTGTTAATTCTAATATAGGCATTAGCAACTGCATGGTCACCTTTAATACTTTCAAGGCCATAACGTTCCACTCCCAGAACCGCAAGGGCTATCTGGCGGCCCATATCATTCACATAATAATGCCTTTCCACCTTACATCCTGTCTTTTCCAGTATCCTTGCCAGTGTATCTCCTATGACGGTATTTCTTAGATGACCGATATGAAGAGGGCCATCAGGGTTCGCAGATGTATGCTCTATCACCACCTTTTTCCCTATTTCCAGTGCTCCATATCTATTTCCTTCTGTCAGAACTCTTCGAAGGGTTTCATCTAGCAACTTTTGACTGACGAAAAAGTTTAGGTACGGACCAGCTCTCTCTACAGACCCAATAAATCTGAATTCAGAAGATCTGGATTTAACTCTTTCTTCCATCTTTTTTGCAAGTTCAACAGGATGCTTGCTAAGACGAAAAGCTGCTTTACACGCCATATCTGCATGGTCTGACAACTCCAGATCTTTCTCAAAAACCTCAAAATTCTCCAGTAGATTAAGTATCTCTGTCTTAAACTCTCTGAAGGGCATTTATTCCACCTTATATCTCAGAATGGCAGCTATACCTCCAAATGCATTATATAGCTGCCCTCCTTCTTCCGAATCGGTAGATATGAATTCTACATCTGAACCAGTCTGTTCAGCCAGTTCTGTTAATTCTTTTACTGGATCTTCCTCTTTGACCTTTTCCATAGGAATATTATCCTTCTCACACTTTGGAGGGTGGATATCCTGGTTTTCCTTCACTGTTTTTATAACCTCATCTCCACACATGGAACACTTAAAATGAACTCGCTTTAATCTCAGATCATCCGATAGCAGAAGGGTATCTACAGCTCCCAGTTTTAAAGCTCTCCTTACTTCTTCTTCTCCATATGCTGCAAGACCATCCTTAACAAGCTCTTTCATAAATCTGTTCATCAATCGTTTTTCTTTTATTATATCCAAATCCTGAAGAGCTTCCGAAGCATTCTCAACCAGTTCGGATAATCCGGATTCGTCTGTATATGATACATCAAAAAGACCTATAACCTTCTTCTGGAGTTCATGATGCAGATACTCTCCTTCATAGAACTCTTCCTTGGTAGGGCTTGGACCTCCTATCAGTATGCCAACCAGATCCTTGCCCATAGGTAGAAGAGCCTCCGTGGCACTTTCACCTACTTTTGTATAAAATTCATTGATGGCAATCAACCTCAACCTCTGAAACCTTACAGAACTCTGTCCACCTTTTCTATGCTTTCCAGGAACCATAGAGGAAAGATGTTTCAAAGGTTCTATCCTTTTTCCCCGCAAAAAACCTATGGTCGCTTCTCTCCTATCTATTACTATCAAACCATAGGTGTCTTTCTCCATAAGCATTTCTTCTAAGGGTTCAAGGAAAAAGGTGTTATCGCAGTGATATTTGTACATGGGAACTGGTTCAGGAGGTTCAATTACTTCGGTTATCAGCTTCGTTTTATCTCCTCCAAGATCTACTGATCCGCTGAAGATGACCATTCCCTTTTCAGGAGGTTTTCGATAATGCTTCAACCTCTGTAATACTGACTCTATGGCACTCTGAACATTGGTTCTGGTGCTTTTAGATTTGATATTAGATGCTTGGCTGTATTCTGATTTTAGATAATTGCTCACATCAGCAATCATCCTATCCGGGGGGATATACAGGCTTATCAATTCAGTACCTCTTCCTCTGTAGCCTTTTAAGTCCTCAAGCTTTCGTTTGAACTCATATTTTGATAATGCCTTCATTGTCTTTCACCAACTCATGTCTCTGGTAAATTCTGGAAACTAACATTTTTATGGATATATCTCCCTATTTCGGTGTGTCGAAGCTCATTCTCTCTATTTAAATCCCTGATTCTCTCTTGATAGGCTCGAATAGCCCTCAAAAGGTCGATTTTTCGGAATTCAGGCCAGTATATATCACAGAAATGTACCACACTTTCACTGCCATTGGCTTGCCAAGGCAGAAAATTTGAAAGCCTCTGCTCTCCACCGGTTCGTATAAGGAGATCCACCCTAGAATAACACCTATCTGTTTCGTAAAAATATTTACTTATGATTTCCGAATCAATTTTCTCAGGTGTTAACTTTCCCTCTTTCACCAGATGGGCAATTTTTCTGATAGAAGACAAAATCTCTTGTCTCCCACCATAAGCTATTGCAATATTGAGCCTGAATTTATTGTATCTCGCAGTAACTTTTTCTACTTCTCTTGCCATGATCTGGAGATCTTCTGGAAGGAGTTCCAGCTCACCAATGATCCTCACTTTTACCTCATTCTTGTGTATTCTTGGATCTCTTTTCAACTCTTCCAGCTTAACCTTCATCAGTTCGAACAAACTTTCCCTTTCTTCTTCTGATCTACTCAAATTTTCAGTCGAAAAAGCATAGACGGTAAGATTTTTAACTCCAAGTTCAAGACACCATTCCAGCAATTTCTCAGCTGTTATACTTCCAAATTTATGGCCATAGTGTGGTGGAATCTTGAGTTTCTGAGCATATCTTCGATTTCCATCCATAATAATAGCTATATGTTCTGGAATTCGAGTTTTTCGCACTTCATGGAGTAATTTCCACTGGTATATGGGATACACTGGTCGTAAAAGCAATCTTAAGAAAGACATTCTAAAATCTCTCCAATACAGACTTCAAAATCTTCCTGTGACTTTCTTTAAGAGAATATAGGTTATGCTCCCCACCCACATCTATTCTCAAAATACCAAGACGGGTGTTCATCAAACCTACCATAGCAGATACTCCACGGTAATTCACTCCAAATCCTTCCTTCCGGAGATGGTTAAAAATCTCTTCTGTGGTGAATTTTTCTCCATTGAGGAACAACTCAAGGACTTTTTTTCTTACTCCTGAGGAATCTCTTGAAAGATATTTTTCCAACCGTTCCCTCACAAGTGTTTCATTCAGTGGGATCACCTCTATACTGGGATGACTTCTACAACTGTCCTAGTACTCGTAGGATATCTTTCTATCACAGAAACTTTAAAACCTTTCCTCTTGAGTTTCTTTCCAAGTTTTTTTATGGTATTTAAACTTACCTCAACACCTTGCTCATATATAACCACATAGGGTATATTATTAAGCTTCAGTATGTTCACAATTTTAGATATTTCTCCCTCTATAAACCCACATAAAACAGTTCCATCATCAGTTTTATAATACATATCGTTCATTTTTCTGGCCATTCTCATAAGTCTGTTGCGAAACTGGACGCCATCTTTAAAAGATGCCGTACAGTAGTGGAATTTCTTAACTACATTCCCATACCTTTGAGCCAGATGATCACTTTCAACCGCACCAAAATCTTCTGTAGTGAAACCCATCTCAGATAGAGCCTTAAAATTTGTAGGGGTGAACTCCACCTGATTCAAATTGATGAAAATCTCGTATCTGTTTGCAATTTCCACAAGAGTTCTGTTGAATTCTATGGCAGGCACCTCAAACCCCACTTCTACCCCTGTCTGAAGAGCAGCCCTGATACTTTTCTCGTACCTTTCTGGAGTTAATAAACCAGGGGGGTGAAAACGAATCTCATCCATACCATTGCGATATAGTTTTTCGATAACCTCCCTATCAACAGGTATTGAGGTATACAAATGTATGTGAAAATCAGTGCCAAAATGACCCTTCAACATTTTTATAATTTCGAGGCTCTTCCCTATCTTCTCTATGGGGTCCCCTCCAGTCAGTGATGCCCCTTCTGCATCCATGGCCTCTGCTTCATTGATAATATCTTCCCAAGATTTAACCAACCTTTCATTGGCATAAACCAGATTCCTCTTCCTTTCAGGAGTTGTTGGGCAGTAAAAGCAAGAATTCGAACAGATTCCTGTAACAAATACCACCAATTTCGAACCACGACTGCACAGACGGCATCCTTCAGGAAGGTATGTATAAAAAGACCCATTTTCTCTTTTTATGTGGTTTATAGTTTTACTTTCTTCTAAATATTCTTTCATACCGCTTTACCCTCTCCTATGAATCTCCTGTCTCAATAAGGGGTTTCTTTTTGCCAGCTTTCTAAGCCATTCATCTAGACTGGCGTTTGAAGGAATGGTTCTGTTGATGAAAACACCAGTCCTTCCAACAGTACCTCTCCGTTTGAGAACTCTGATTCTCTCTTCGATTACATCCACATCGATTCCAAGAACAGTCGAAAGATGATTCAAAGGTATCTCATAAACAGGAATTTCCTCATGACCTGATTCAGTGGGTTGTATGAACATAAGCCTTTTATCTATACCGGGAACCCTCTTATCCATCTCTCCTTGACTTATGGCTCCACCAAAATAATAAAATTCCATTTCTCTGCGTTTTGGCGATACAAGAGGAATAGTAACAGTGGTGTTACCATCCAGCACATAAACCCCTTTGACCAAATGATTTGGTGTTGCCTGGACGATCTTTTTTTCGATTATTTCTTCTGGAATTAAAGTTTCTACCAAAAATGAAGACACTGGCACGCTGATAAAAACATCAATGTCACTGGAAGGCTTCACATCTCCACGAGCAATACTCCCATGAACAAGAGCTGGAATGCTATTCTTCGCAAACCACCCGATCACTTCTCTGGCTCTATCCCTTAGAGATTCCAATAGATCCCAGTGATCAGAATCATAAACAACAGATTTTCTAAATCCATAACTACCAGTTTTGGACCTCATTCTTTCATGACGCTCTCTTCAATCCATTTAAGGTATTCTTGGTTACCTCTCTCAACGGCAAATACACATATACACGGAACCTCGTAACTATGCAGTTGCTTTATCCGATCCATTGTTTCCCTTACCCTTTCGCTAGTAGTCTTGACAATCATGGCCCCTTCATTATCTTCCTGTACACCCTCCCAACGGTAAATAGATGTAATGGGAAATATGTTGACACAGGCTGCTAGCCTTTCTTCAACTAGGGCTCTACCAATACTCTTTGCCTCATCAATATCGCTGGTAGTTACGTATATGAACACATACATTTCCTCACCCTCTTCCTCTATTAAATAATCTCATGGAGGTCTTTACTCAGAGAGATATAAGACCTTTTCCACCCTCAGATTGTGCAACATAAGAAACATAGATATCAAAACCCTACCCTTTGATTTAAACCAGCTTTATCATCACAGTTATCGACCACATATATACCGTACTTTATAGTAAAGTTATTAATAGATGTCCTGATTACCCATTCCCAGATGGAGATACTTAATGGTCCCTACAAAGCGATGTATGATGCTGCAAGGCCTTTCCTCCAAGTGAGGAATAACGAACAACATACATTACATGTGTTGCAATTCGCCCTGAAACTAATGGAATCTATTGGAGGAGACAAGCGAATCATAATCCCCGCAGTACTGTTCCATGACACAGGCTATAGTATATTCGACGGTATCAATTTCAATTCTGAGGCAGAAAACACGATAAAGAAGATGATGAGAGATCCGAAATGCCATAGAGAACTAGCAAAAATTCACGAGGAGGAAGGGGCACGAATTGCGGAAATCATACTTCGCTCGCTGAAATATCCAGATACATTCATAGAACATATTGTAGAAATCATACTGAGACATGATTCTGGTGGAAGAAGAGCTAGATCCATAGAAGAGAAAGTTGTCAGAGATGCGGACAAACTCTGGAGATATACCAGTGATGCGGTAATTTTCTATTCAAAGTTTTTGGGTATCTCTCCCTCCCAGTATCTATCTTATCTCGAGACCAGTCTTGACAGAATGTTTTTCACAGAAGAGGCCAGAAACATTGCACTGAGAGAGCTGAACAGAAGGAGGTTTGAATTTGGCTAAAACTCTGATAATCCTGACAGTGTTTATAATATACTGGATGGTGGTTGAGACCCTAAAAGTCAGGGGTTATCTGGAAAGGTACAATATTTCAGCCTTTGGGCCTATCCTGATGATACGGACATCTAGGGGTCTTAAATTCTTAGATCGTTTAGCCAAGCACCACAGATTGTGGAGAGGGTTAGCTAACATAGCCTCTCCTGTGATCCTCATAGGGATGGCCTACATGTTTTCCCTGATACTTTTTATGGACTATTTTATGATCGCTCATCCTATGCCTCCAGGACCAGCACAGCAACCAAGAAACATACTTCTCCTACCGGGAATTAATCAGTTCATACCCCTTGTATGGGGCCTCATTGGTCTAGTCGTTACCCTCGTTGTCCATGAATTTTCGCATGCTGTTATGTGTCGGGTCGAGGGTATACGTGTTAAATCTCTAGGTCTTCTATTGGCCCTTGTACCAATTGGAGGTTTTGCAGAACCGGATGAGAAGGAGCTTCTTGGAAAGGAGGGAGAGAGGATAGCCAATAAAAAACAGAGGATACGTGTCTTCTCTTCAGGAGTGATCAGTAACTTCCTTGTAGCCTTTTTTGCTTTTGTGATCTTTATCGCGTCCGTCAACTCCATATCACCGGTAGGCAACATCATGGTGAGCCAAGTAGATCCTGACTCTCCTGGAGATCTTGCAGGATTTCAGAAAGGGATGGTAATCGCCAGCATTAACGATGAAAAAGTGAATTCATATGAGGACCTTCTGAATGGTCTGAAAACAGGGGGGACTGTTACAGTATACTATGATGGTAAATACTCAGAAATTCAGACTGGAATTATCAATGGTACTGGAGTAAAAATCATTGAATTGATGGAAGACTATCCAGGAATTCGGGCAGGACTGGAAGTTGGAATGATAATATACCAGATAGATGACACTCCAACTCCAGATTTGAACAGTTTCATACAATTCATGAGAAACACAACCCCTGGCCAGACTATTGAGATCTATATCATGAAAGATGAACAACAAAGCATTATACCCGTTACATTAACAGATGCACCACAGGGAAATTATGGTTTTATAGGTGTTGTGGTTCAGAATTACATGATGGGTCTGACTCTCACATATTTCCCGTCAGATACCTTGCTGAACAACTTAAAAAATATACCTCAAAAACTCAAGAGTTTCACTGGATGGATATGGCTGACCGCCCTCCCTTTTGTAGAGTTTCGGGGATTTGTTGGAGATATGATGAACTTTTTCCAGCCTGCTGAAAATGTGGCATTCCTTCAAAATGGAATCTTCTGGATTGCCAATGCGTTTTTCTGGATTGCGTGGATAAACTTATATGTGGGACTCTTCAATTGCCTGCCTGCCATTCCTTTGGATGGCGGGAGAATTCTGGAAGAATACCTTGATTGGATATTCAAAAAATTAGGCAAGAAAAAAGGGTCAGAATATGCTAGAAAAATTGTAACATTCCTAGCATTCCTAATATTTTCTTCATTTATATTCGCCCTTATTAGCCCTTACATACTTTTCAGATAGAAATCGATATGACTCAGAAAAATCTATTTTCCATAAAATATTTAACAATTCATAACAAAATAATTACATGAGTCATCTCCTCATTAAAGTGACCGTTAGAGGAGACATACTTACCACCGATATTGAATGGATCGTCGCTGATCTAATAAGAAGACCTCTGAGACGTTGGATTGAGGAAAGAGTTCCATCAGAAAAAGGAAAAATTCCTCGAAGAGATTTTCTCACGGTTGAAAAGATGGAAGGAGAAAAAGCCTTTACTATATGGCTTGGGTTCCAGGAAAAATGGACATATATGCTGGGAGAAGATCTCCTACCGGTCGTAAAAGCTATAAAAACTATGTTTTCTCTGCAGGGAGATTCACTTGCAAAAATAGTAGGAGAGAGGAGGAGAAATTTGAAAGAAATTCTCATAGAAGTTCTTCTGGATGGAAAGATGGTGACAAAAATAGAAATACAGGGAAATGAAATATCTGTGGATGGGAAGAGGATTTATCCCCTAGCTTATCAAAAACGTCTGGATGAAGTATTGCCTCAAAGCTGATACTGCTGATATCGGGGATAACGTTCCAGTACCATACCCTCTATAATAAGAGGAAATTCCTCTCTTGCCTTTTCTATGGCATTGGTGAGTTTCCATCCTTTCTCAGCATAAATAGTAAAGAGCTTTTCACCCTTTTTAACAATCTCACCTTTCTTTCTGTGAAGATAAATGCCAGCTCCCTTGTCATGAGGAGCCCCTGCAGCTCTGGCAATCTCAATGAACTTCTTATTGTCTAGATGGATCACGTAGCCCTCGGTATCAGCCACAACATCGTACCTCTTCTCCCCCACAACAATGTCATCAGAGGAGATGGTTCTTTCCCCTCCTTGGGCCTCTACAATTTCTCTGAATTTCTCTAAAGCTTTTCCCGACTTCATTATGCGTTCTGCTGCTTGTTTACCCTCAGTTTCAAGGCCTGCCATCTCCATAAGAATGCCTGCTACTCCCATGGCCTTTTCGTATAAACTTCGAGGACCTTCTCCTGTCTCAAGCATTTTTAAGGCCTCCCATCCCTCCAAAGCAGGTCCGATAGCTCTGCCTATTGGGCCACCACCATAGGTTATGGCACATTCAATGTTGATCCCCAGCCTGTTACCCAGCTCAACAAAATCTTTTGCCAGATACCTACCCTCTTTTACATCCTTTACTTTAGATCCTTCTCCCACTGGAATGTCTATCACAACAAACTCCGCTCCAATAGACCCTTTTTTTGCCATTACTGAAGCAAGAAGCTGACTTTTCGGATCTATAGAGAGGGGGTATTCAACTTCAATTATCTTATCATCAGCTGGAGCGATGTTGGTAGAACCACCCCATACCAAAGCACCTCCAACTTTTTCAGTTATTTCCTTCAGCTCTTCTGCTGTAAACTCCACATCAGCAAACACCTCCATAATGTCTGCTGTACCTGCTGCTCCGGTTATAGCCCTAGAACTGGTTTTTGGAATGAGCAACCCCGTTGAGGCTATAATAGGTACAACGAGAAGGGATATTTTATTTCCTGGTACTCCTCCGATACTGTGTTTATCCACTACTTTGGCCTTTTCAAAGGTTATTTTCTCTCCAGTGTCTATCATGGCTCGGGTCAACCATTCTACTTCATCCATGTCCATCCCATACACAAGGGTGGAAATAACAAAAGCAGTCAGTTCAACCTCCCGGAGGGCATCATCCACGATATCCATTACAATTTCTGTGATTTCATCCCTGGATAGCTTCTCACCTCGTAGTTTCTTTTTTATATAGTGGAGAGAAGAGGGTTTGGACACAGCTTTGATACTTATTACATCGCCTTCTTTCACTTTTAACCGCTCCAGAGTGTTGATATACAATCCCATTTCATTCTGAGAGACAACACTCTGTGAGATCTCTATAGATGCTACAATAGAATTACCTTTTGAAAAGAGTTTTACTCTATCTCCAGGTATTAAACCCATTTCATGGGCATCACTTGAATTTAGTATGACGGAATATTCTCTCTTTTCAATATTCAGTGCCTTAACTTTAAATTCCATAAACTCTGCACCATATTTCAATTGTAATAAGGTTTATGCATTAAGTACTGCAACAACCTCAGGAAATCAAAAACCGTATCTGGCTCTAGAAGGTTGGTCGGGAAGTTTGATTCTGAAAGTATACCGATATATGGCCCTTCCATTTTCTACCCGGAGAAACGTAGAACTCGTTTTCAATTCTCCCCCTAGCACCTTGAGTATTTTGGATGTAATGTGGCGGGCATCAACAACATGGGATACATAGATATCAAACCCTCTTTTTCTGTGGAGATACTCTATCTCACTGCCTCCTTTATATCTAGCAACAATGTTGTGAATGGATCGTAATTCGTTTTCCTTAATTTCTCTTAAAGCTCTGATCTGAATCAGTCCATCATGCACAATATGATGGGGAAAGATTTTTCATAAATACCTGACGATTCCTTTTACAATGCGAATAGATGAATTTTTGGTATCTACAGGATATGCGCCTACCCGACAGAAGGCTAAACGTATCATAAAATTAGGACTGGTAAAGGTGAATGGGAAAGTAGTAACCATCCCCTCAATGGATATTACATTTGCAGCAAAGGTAGAAGTAGAGGGTAAAGGACTTGAGAATCTCCCAGAGGGATACTGGAAATTAAAAAGTTTGGATGAAGAGCTATCGATAATACACCATGACGATGAGGTCCTGGATCTGGGCAGTTCTGCCGGTGGATTTTTATTATATGCCAGTGAAAAAGCAAGAAAAGTAACTGGAATTGAAATAAGCCGAGAATTTGAAAAAGAGCTAGCAGATGTTCAGCAATCTAAACCTAATATCACTGTGAGATTCGAAAATGTCTTCCAAATCCAACCGGAAACCATTAGGCCTGTAGATGTGATTTTGAATGACCTTACTCTTGAACCCGAAATTTCAGTAACCGCTTTAAAACGATTTCTACCCCTGTTAAAGCCCGGTGGCAGGATTTTGATCGTATTAAAAGGAGTAATAGAAAAAAACAAGGCTGAAATTCTCTTGAAAGATGTTCCAGCCAGCATCTCAGCCATCATTCCGGGAAAGAAAAAAGAAATATATGTTTACCTACACACTACACTCTGATGAACGTAGTAATCCAGATTTCAGGGGATGAACAAAATTATAGAAAGGGATTAACCCTTGCTGTTGCTTCTGCCTTTCTTGGATTCACTACTATAGTTGTCATGGATTCGATTTGTACCACAGACGATGAATTTCATGAGCTAATGAAAGAAGCAAAAGAGGCTGGTGTTATATTCGATTCAAATCATACCTATGATGATGCTGAAGTTTTCGTGTTCTGATATCCATGTCAAAGTTATGTGTACGCTGTAAAGGAAATTTTCTATGTGGAAGAATTAAATGCCCCATCTTAGAGAGACATAGATTTTTACAGGCTAGAGAAGTTGTGCCCTTTCTGGCTGATCCCTCTCCTCCTTCGATTTTTGTTGGTCGGATGGGATATCCTAAGGTCTTTGCTGGACCTCTCATCTCACTGAATCGTGAAAACCCTAAAGAGATGGACAATCCCCCTTCTTGGATTAATAAAACTATAAGCGAAATAATAAATTTTAGAACCTCCCTTGTTAGGGGTACTTTCAAAACCAGTGTGTTTATGGCACCTACACCAGATAAAATGTTATCTACCATTCAGGAGATTGCTCTCTCTTTCAGCCCAGTGGATGTAGAGGCTGAATTCAGACGTCTATCCGGCAATACTATACGATTCGATGATGTTCTCATGCCCCAGGGGCTTTCTGGAGAAGTAAAAAAAATTCAAATCATTGATAATCCTGATATACCTGCAAGAGTGGACAGAATTGTTGAAGATTATGACATTAACGTTACTGGTGCACTAACTGAACTGTGGAGACATGAAATTACCACCCATGACATGCAGAGATTATTATCCGCAGGGCTTCTTGGAAGAAAAAGAGAACGAAAAATGGTTCCAACTAGGTGGTCTATCACAGCAACTCATGATATACTGGGAAAAGAGCTTATTAAAAAGATTCTCCACTACCCACAGATAGATTCCATCAAAATATTTTCTTTTGAGCATTATGGGAACCATTTTGAAATCCTACTTCTACCATCTCAATTCTTCTTTGAAATAGTAGAGATCTGGATGAAGAACAGTCTATGGAGTCCTGGACACCTGATTATTGAGGCTGACAGAGAAAGAGGGGGACGAAAAAAATCATACTCCCCTCTTGGAGGAGGGTACTATGCAGCCCGACTGCCTGTTCTTGAATACATGTATTCATCAGGCATTCAGGGAGGAGCTATCGTTATCAGAGAAATATCTCCATCCTACTGGGCCCCACTAGGAGTATGGGTGGTGGAAGAAGGAGTAAGACAGGCCATGAAAAATAGATGGGAAGAGGCCGAGGATTTGAATCGGGCCCTCACATCGATAGAGAGAAGAATAAAGACGCCCCGTACGGCATGGCTACCTTCACTCACCATGCTTGCTGAGTTCAAGGAACAGAGACGCCTTTCAGATTTCCTAAAAGGGAGTTAACTCCCTTAACACATTTGTTTCTGTTATCACTCCAACAGGTCTGTTATTTTCAACTACAACAAGCAACCTGACACGATTCTCATTCATCAGTGAAATGGCTTCCCTCAAACTAGTATCTGGAGGAACAAGCACTACTTTCCGGGCCATGTAATCAGCTGTTGGGTAATTTACTCTATTTTCTGACAATGCTTTTGCCGCTTCTCTGAGAGTAAATAAGCCTATTAACTTCCCATCTGATTCGACAGGAGCGTTTACAATTCCTGCAGCCACCATTTTCTTCGTACTTTCCAGAACTGAGTCATCAGCCTTGACTGTTATAACAGGGGATTTCATGTACTCTGATACGGTCTTTTTAGGCATAGAAACCATTTCAATAATCGAACATAACACAGAATTTTGGGTATCGTCCCTGCCAACAACCTCCCCCACTAGGACCAGTTCATTAACAGGGGTGGGACCAATACGCACAACATCCCCTATATTGATCTTTTTGATATCGCCAATAAGTCTAATATTCGCCTGGCAAACCTCAGGATGACGAAGAGTGGTGAAGTCTATTTCCTCCGGTACTAGGTCTTCGACCAGTTCTCCATTGATATACACTGGGACTGGAGCTTCTGTCTCTGCCGGAGTGATGGACATCACTTCATAGGATTTTGCGGTAGGCCTATATCCCCCCTTAGGACCCGGTACCCCCTCTACAAGTCCAAGGGCTCTTAACGCCTGCATCTGATTTCGTACTGTACCGGGATTCCTATTAATGATTTCTGCAATTTCTTCCCCTTTTATAGCTACGGGACCTTTCTGCCTTGCCAAAGTTATCAACGCAAGAAGAATATCCCTTTGAATTTGGGTCAACTCCATTTACTTCACTCTCCTCCACTTATTTACACTATTAAAGCTTACAATAATATATAAATACTTCGTTCATATTTTCATTGAGCTACATGAATTTAAACTATAAAAAAGTTCCCACCACATTAAACTCTGAAGAGCTACTGGATAAGGCCTTTAAGAGGGCGTCTAAGATATCTGCATCCAGTGAGAGGTTGCGTGCCATCACCAAGATAACAACCGCTTCTAATGTTATACAGGATTATCTAGACAAGATTATAAAGGCTCATCCTTCTTATGAGAGGATCCCACCATTCTACCGAGAACTGATCGATATTCTAGTTGGCATAAACAAAATACGACAGGCTCTAGGGTCTTTAGCATGGGCAAAAAGTCAGATATCAAGACTGACAAAAATATATATCAGAGAGTTGAAAAAAACAAAAGACATTCAAAGAGTTAGAAAGGAGGCTTACGGGAGAATATCCTCAGTTGTACATCAGATTAATCCCCATCTGGAATTCCTCAATCACACAAGGAATCAGTTAAAACAGTTACCTGCACTCATGGATATTCCAACTGTAGTAGTGGCCGGTTTCCCAAACGTGGGAAAAACCAGCCTCGTTTCAATGATATCCACCGTCCATCCAAAAATATCATCCTACCCCTTTACCACCACAGGGATTCATGTTGGGTTTTTTGAAGTGGGAGACCAACAATGCCAGATAATAGACACCCCAGGCCTTCTGGACAGACCACTTGAAAAAAGGAATCCCATAGAGCGACAGGCGATTCTATGTCTGAAATATGTAGCAGATATCATGGTATTTATTTTAGATCCTAGCACTCATTGTGGATATCCCCTTGAAGATCAGCTCCATCTCCTGCAAGAAGTGAAGAGAGAATTTCCAGTGCCCATTATAGAAGTAAACGCAAAATCAGATCTCCACAGTTTCCACGAACGCCTTAGAATATCAACCCATACTGGAGAGGGAATCGACCAGCTGATTGAAGAGATTCGGAAACGATTAAAAAGTGTTCAAAAGGATGCCCAGACCGAGACCTATTAACGCCCCAGAAATTAAAAATGGAAGACCTGGATGAGGACCTTCCTTTTTTTTTGCGAACCACATGAGGGCTGCAAACCCACTTATAGTGCCGATGATAACAAACAGTGCAGTTAAATTTATAAATCCAATGTCCATCCCTCCCAAAAAAGTGTTGGATGAGACTGTCAGCATGGATGGCATGATTATATCTCCTAATCCCAGAAAAAAAGCACCCTGTTTTTTCATATCCCCCAGATCATCCTGAAACTCAAAATCCAGATTATACGGAAACACCAGAATTACCGGCACTTTAAGTCTAACCACTATATCAGCCATGGTCACCATATGTCTGGTTTTATAAACTGAAATGAAATCATACGCTGCAAGGGCAACCAGCAAAATAGTGAGTGGTACAGGTGTAAATGAAATACCAAAAACTGCTGATATACCGATCCCTAGAATCACTCCCACACAATCAACAGTATACCATTTAGGAAACTTATACAAAATGGCTGTAAAGAATACGGCAATAGCCAGAGAAATTAAAGTTGGTAAGAAAGGTAGGAGGACATATTGAACGGATACGACTATCAAAATAAGAATAATAGCCTGAAGTATCAGTTCTGCTTTTAATTTAATTAAGAGGAGAATTATCGCCGTAAATATCATAAGTAAACCAAAATAATACACTGAATTTGCAATGTTCTCAGGATCCTCAAAAACCCGGATATTATTAACCTGGTAATACCCAGCTAAATATGAGGCAAAGAGGGGGATTATCACAAAGGAGAGCATCATGCCCGTCAGTGCTACAGCCTCGCCCCGCTTGATCGTACCATCTCCCTTATGATTACAAAATCAATATATATTATAAATACTCTTGTTGAGTTGGTGATATTAGTGGAGACCAGAGATATATTATTTTCCATTGTTATGGTTATTTCAGCCTTTACACTGACCTTCCGGTGGCTATCCATTTATCATGAGTCGGATCCGGTAATGATACTATCTGCGATAATCCTAATAGGGGCATTAGCGTCCCTCCTGATAAGCATTGAATTGAGACTCAAAAGAATTGAAACAATCATGGAAGAGCAAGCTCGATCTTTCCGGTTCAATATACGAGGAATTGAAGAGGGGATAGAGAGAAAACTTGAATCCTACACCAGAATGCTGAATGAGACAGTAAATGAGCTCTCACGACGAATGTACCGTTAGCCGTGATAAGGAAAATAACCATTCCAAAGGATCTTTTTGAAAGAATGGTGAACCATTCAAAAGAAGAGGAGCCTATTGAAGCCTGTGGCTTCCTCATAGGAGATAAAGTGGATGATGAAGCTGTTGCATCTCATATTCTGCCTGCAGACAACATTCTTTCTTCTCCGGTTTTATTCGAGATATCTCCTGAAGAGATTTATAAAGCTTGGATTACTGCCGAGAAAATGGGAAAAGATGTTGTTGGTGTATACCACTCTCACCCTCATGGCGGGCTAACACCTTCCCCCCGGGATGTTCAGTTCATGAGACATTCAGACTTTGTATGGCTCATCCTCAAGGGAAAAAGGATACGAGGATTTATCTGGGATAATGGAGTTACTGAGATACTGGTAGAAATCCTGGAGTGGAGTTAAGTATGGGCGTTGATATTGGGGACATCGTGGTAAAACATGAAATCCAGATAAAAGAACTGAATCAGAAAGTGGTGGCAATTGATGGATTTAACACCCTGTATCAGTTCATTAGCATTATTCGCCAGAGAGACGGTACGCCGTTACAGGATAGACAAGGACGGCCTACCTCACACCTTTCCGGAATTCTTTATAGAGTTACCAATCTTGTTGAGGAGGGTGTTAAACCGATTTTTGTATTTGATGGAGATCCTCCAGAATTCAAATATGCTGCTATAGCAGATCGGTCAAAACTCAGAAAAGAGATGGAAGAAAAATGGAAATCTGCTCTTGCCTCTGGTGCTGAAGATGCTTTTAAATACGCTCAAGCATCAGGCACAGTAGATGATCATGTTATTACCACCTCAAAAACACTACTCTCCTTAATGGGCATCCCCTTTGTTGATGCTCCATCAGAGGGTGAAGCACAGGCTGCATACATGACCGCAAAAGGAGACGCTCATTTCACGGCTTCTCAGGATTACGACTCTCTTCTTTTTGGAACTCCAAAGCTGGTAAGAAATCTAACCATAACAGGGAAAAGAAAGCTACCTGGAAGAAACGTGTATGTAACCGTCAGACCTCAGGTCGTCCACCTTAAAGAAACTCTCACAAACCTTGATTTAAGTCGGGAACAGCTCATTGATATCGCCCTTCTCGTCGGAACGGACTATAACAAAGGGATAAAAGGTATCGGACCGAAAAAAGCACTGGATCTGATTAAAAAATATGGGGACATCGAATCATCAGTAAAGGCAGGAAAATTACATCTTTCTCCAGAAGAGATGGAACTTCTGTTTGAAATCAGAGAGTATTTCTTGAACCCTCCGGTAACGGATGACTACGAAATCAAATGGAAAAGGCCAGAACGGGATGGCATTATCAGATTGCTGTGTGATGAATATGATTTTTCAGAAGATAGGGTTACAAAAGCCATTGACAGGCTTGAAGAGGGAATGGATGTGGGCCAGAAAACCTTAGACCAGTGGTTTGGGTGAGGTGTATGGGAAAGAGAGACCATGAAGCAGACATCAGACCTAAGGTAGCTATTATAACGATAAGCACTTCTCGAGCCACTAATGCAGGAATCGCTAGAGAGCCAGAAGAGGTTGATGATGAATCCGGAAAAGTAATAAAGGATAAACTCGTAAATAGTGGTTTTGATGTTTGCAGATATTCTTTGATACCAGATGACATCCAAAGGATACGACAGGTCATTGAGGATTTCTCAAGTATTGCTGATGTGATCATTACCACAGGAGGAACAGGTCTGACGCCCACTGATGTTACAGTGGAAGCGGTCAAAGATATGTTTGACAAAGAGATAGAGGGGTTCGGGGAGATTTTCAGATGGCTGAGCTATGAAGAGATAGGGAGTTCAGCCATTCTTTCCAGAGCTATCGCAGGGATATGGGGTGAGACAGTGGTATTTTGCTTGCCTGGCTCGAAAAAAGCTGTAACGATGGCTATGGAAAAAATTATCCTTCCAGAACTTATCCATGTGGTTTCTCATGTGAAGGGGTTGAAATGAAAAAGAAGTATCTTATGTGGGATGAAACTCTGTTTAAAGATATCTCGGTATTTGATTTAGATTACATTCCAGAAAACTACCTGTATAGAGAGAATCAAATGAAAGAGCTCGCTTTCTGCGTCAACCCAGCCATTAAAGGTGCTAGACCTGTCAATGCACTATGCCTTGGACCTCCAGGCACGGGGAAGACCACTGCCATCTACAAGCTATTCGAAGAAATAAACGAAACTACTGACAATATTATTACCGTATATATTAACTGCCAGCTTAACGATTCCAGATTTGCTGCATTTTCAGTCATCTTTAGAAAGGTATATGGATATCCACTACCCTCATCCGGAGTTCCTTTTTCGAAAGTGTATGAGAGTGTTCTTAAAAAACTGGTAAAGGAGAGAAAAGTGCTAATTGTTGCCCTCGATGATTTGAATTTCTTGTTATATGAGAGAAGTATAAACGAGATATTATATTCTCTTCTCAGAGCTCATGAAGAAGAGCCAGGTGTGAAAATTGGAGTCATTGGTGCTATGAGCGACCTCAAGTTACCATATACCCTGGATCCTCGTGTTGAATCCGTTTTTATGCCCAGAGAAATCATGTTTCCTTTGTATGAGTGGAAAGAGATCTACGATATTCTACTGGATCGAATTAAAATGGGATTTTATCCAGATACTGTTAGCGAAGAGGTCCTAGAGATGATAACCGACAAAGTAGTGGAATCAGGGGATCTCAGAATGGGTATAGATCTCCTCAAAAGGGCTGGACTATCAGCAGAACAAAGAGCATCCAGACAGATTACAGTAGAGGATGTAGAACAGGTCTATGAGGATTCAAAACGTGTTTTTCTGAAAAAAGGATTAAGAGGGCTTAACCAAGATGAACTTAAATTGCTGGATATCATTTATTCTATGCCTGCAAAAACCACTGCTGGAGAAGTTTATAAGGAGGCAAGAGAGATAATAAAAATGGGATATACCAAATTTTATGAGATGATTAACAAGCTTGATGCCATAAAACTCATAGATGTTTCTTTTTCTGGAAAAGGAGCAAAGGGCAGGACCAGATATATTTTACACAGATATGAATCAGAAATGATGCTTAAAGCTCTGAAAGAGATGGAGAAATAAAATATTAGAGATGATTTTTCTTTAAAGCATCATAATTTGTAAACATACGTTTACAGTTTGTAAAGAATAGCTTTACAATTCCCCCGAAAAAATTTAATAAAATCTCATATACTCTGCTCAAGATGAACCTCAAAGAAGCGCTCAAAGGAAAACTTACTGAAAAGGAGTTACAATTACTTCGGCGAAGTTTTGAGATCATAGGAGATATAGCTATAATAGAGATCCCACCTGAACTCGAAGACAAGAAAGATTTAATTATAGAGGCTCTGCTAACTATCCACAAAAATCTTAAAACGGTACTTCAAAAAACTGGAGAGGTATCTGGAACATACCGGGTGGCTAAATATCGTATTCTCCACGGATATGAGACCGAGACCACCTGCAAAGAGAGCGGATGTGTGTTTAAATTAGATCCAACAAAAGTATATTTTTCCTCTCGGCTTGCGACAGAGAGAGAACGAATAAGAGATCTCGTTAACGATGGAGAGGGAATTTTGTGTATGTTTGCTGGAGTTGGACCATATCCAATTGTTATAGCAAAGAAAAAAAATGTTAGAATAACGGGAATAGAATTAAATCCAAAAGCTTATGAGTATTTCCTAGAAAATATCAGACGAAATAAAGTGGAAGATAGAATCGAAGCTCTGCTGGGAGATGTGAAAGAAGTAATACCCTCTTTAGGAGAGAAGTTCGACAGAATACTGATGCCATCCCCGTTCATTGCTGAAGATTATGTGTATCTCCTCCCCCATGTGGTTGATAGAGGGACCATAGTCCATTACTACACCCTTGCTGGTGAAGAAGATGAAAAAGAGCTTCCAAATAAAGTAGAAAGAGCTCTCTCTCAGTATAGGATGAAGTCCAAAGTTCTTTTTTTCAGGCGAGTAGGGAGCTATGCTCCCAGAGTCAATAGATACGTCACAGATATAGAGATCAAGGATATAGAGCTTCAATAAAGAAATTTCCTCATTTTTTAATATCAGGAGAGAGAAGTTTTTCCCCATTCTTGTGGATAAAGCTTTTCTATATGTCTCTCCAATATATTCTTCATGGAATTTCTCATACTTGCTGTGGGTAACGAACTGTTGAGTGGAGATACTATAGATACCAACTCTCAATGGATAGCAAAAAAGCTAACCCAGAATGGCCATAAGGTCAGACGAATGGTAACTGTTGGAGATGTAAAAGAGGATATAGTTAGGGAAATCAGGAATTCTAGAGAGGATTTTATTATCGTAACCGGAGGGCTTGGAACCACCCCTGATGACCTCACACGAGAGGCTATAGCTGAGGCACTTAAAAAACCCCTAATAGAATTCCGAGAAGTAAAGAGGATGCTCAGCCAATATCGAATAGATGATGAAATCCGGGAGAGAATGAGTCTATTACCAGAAGGAAGTGAGCCAGTGCCAAATAATGAAGGTGTAGCTCCAGGATTTATCGTAGAGAACATTCTCGTCATGCCAGGAGTACCAAAAGAAATGATGGATATCTTCAATAAAGTGATAGGCCGATTCGGATCAGAAAGCTACTGGGAAGAATGGATAGAAACCCATAAGAAAGAGGTGGATATCACCCCACTCCTCGAAAAGGCAGTAAATAAATTCCCGTCTATTCGAATAGGATCCTACCCTCAAAAAACAGAAAAAAATGGAAAAGTGGAATTCAAAGTTCGAATAAAGATTTCGGGGAAAGACATTGAAATGGTAAAAGAGGTTAGAGAATTCATTGAAAGGGGTTTGTCCTCATGAAACCCTATATTTTCATCAATCTGGCATCAAGCCTAGATGGAAAGATTTCATCTACTGAGCGAAAACAACTCAAGATTTCAAACGAGGAAGACCTAAGACGTGTAGATCGTTTAAGAGCTTTTTCCGATGCAGTAATGGTTGGTATAGGCACCATACTGAGTGATGATCCCTCCCTGACAGTCAAGGACGATGGTTTACGAAAATTACGAGTTCTTATTGGTAAGGATGAGAACCCCATCAGAGTTGTGATAGACAGCCGTTGTCGAATTCCTCTGGAAGCGGATATACTGCAAGGCCCTGGTAAAAGGATTATTGTAACTTCAGATAGAGCAAACAGTCAGAGAGTGAACTCCATAAAAAAAGCTGTGGATGATGTAGAAATCTGGTGTGTCGGGAACGATACAGTAGATCTAACAAAAACAATGGAAAAATTGTATAAATCAGGGGTCAGAACTCTAATGGTGGAAGGAGGGGGAGAATTGAACTTTTCTCTTATCCAAGAAAATCTCGTGGATGAGATTCAAATCTATATTGGGAATCTGGTATTGGGTGGAAGAGATGCCCCGACCATTGTAGATGGGGTGGGTTTTACTCGCAACTTTCCTAAATTCAGGTTGTTTGAAACAAGAGAATTGGGAGAAGGTGTGTTACTTAAATGGAAAAAGATATAATCGATTTTCCATCCACCAGCGAGTCAAAAAGACTTGCAAAACAATATGGATACAACGAATTTATAGTAAGGCGTTTCCTCAACCTGTTTGAAAATGGAAAAGAGCTCATAGAGGCCATGGAATCTACCCTACCCACATACATACGAATTAATACCTTGAAAAAGAGAGAAGAGACAGTCATAAGCCTGCTAGAAGAAAGAGGATTCTCTCTTAAAGAAACACCATACTCTTATATGTATGAAGTGGTTGATGCCCCATACTCTCCAGGAGCCACTCCAGAATATCTGATGGGTTACTATTACATACAGGATGCGTCTTCTGCCATTCCCCCTCTTGCTCTAGAGCCAAATAAACAGGACGTAGTGGTGGATATGTGTGCTGCTCCAGGGGGGAAAACAACATTCCTTGCCCAGTTGATGAACAATGAGGGTGTTATCATTGCAGCAGAAATAAACAGAGAAAGGATCAACAGCCTCATACATAACATCCACAGATGTGGTGTTATAAATACACTGGTGATGAAAGTAGATGCAAAGAAACTTCCAGAAATAGGAATAATGGCTGATAAAGTGTTGCTGGACGCTCCATGCACAGGGGAGGGAATAATCCACAAAGATCCATCGAGAAAAACCAGTCGTGATTTGAAAGATTTGATTTTCTGCTCTACTATGCAGAGGGAATTAGTTGACTCGGCCCTAAAATTAGTAAAAAAAGGTGGTATAATCGTATATTCCACTTGTTCTTTAGCCCCAGAAGAGAATGAAATGGTGGTTCAATATGTAATAGATAACTATCCCGTAAGACTGGAGGAAGTCAGTTATGGCTCTCCTGCCCTCCTGAAAGCTGGTAAATATGAATTTTCCCGTCAGATGAAAAAAGCAAAAAGATTCTTTCCACACATTCACAAAACCTCTGGTTTTTTTGTGGCCAGAATACGGGTTACTGAAGAGATCCTCTGAGTGATTGGATAAGGTAGAGATATGATATGGATTGGGTGTTGTGGATTTCAGGTTTCCCGGCAGAAATATTTCAGAACCTTTGATGTGGTTGAAGTTCAGCAAACATTTTACAAGCCTCCCAGCCAGTCAACTCTGGAGAAGTGGAGAGTTGAAGCTCCTAATGATTTTGAATTTATTGTAAAAGCTTGGCAGCTTATAACCCATCCTCCTACTAGTCCCACATACCGGAAGGCTGGAATTAGCGTTGATGGAAAAGCCGGATATTTTATACCCTCTGAAACTGTATTTGATGCATGGGAAACTACAAAAGTAATAGCGAAAGTTCTTGAGAGTAAAATCATTCTGTTCCAGACTCCCTATTCCTTTAAGGATCATGAGAGCAATATCAAAAATATGCAGGATTTTTTCAATTCTCTTGAAAGAGAATTCATATTCGCGTGGGAGCCAAGGGGCTGGAGTCCTGAAAAAATAAAACTGGTATGTGAAAACCTTAATCTGATTCATGTGACAGATCCTTTTGCATCTCTACCTTCAGTCGATTCTGAGATCATGTATTTTAGACTTCATGGAAAACCACCGGGTAAAAGAATGTATAAATACACATACACCAATGAAGACTTTGAAAATCTTCGAAGGAATATTGACAAATTTTCTATCAAAGAGATATACTGTCTATTCAACAACATCACTATGTTCCAGGATGCTCAAAGATTCAGAGAGATATTCTTCAGAAACTGAGAAAATATCTAATGGAGATTGAAAGGTTTCCTTAGAATATTGTAAATCTTCAATTTACAGTTTGTCAACATTTATTGACAATATCAAACCTGATATCCGATATTGCAATGACTCTTCCAGTCACATTCACTGCATACCAGAGCCTTCCATTTATCCAGTATTTTGTGGGTTTGTTCTCTCAAATCCGAAAAGTCGATATTATCCAAGATTGATAAGTTCAACAGATTCAATGCCAGATAATCCAGCTCCCTGATATGCTCTTCTGCTCCTTCCTTGTATTTGCAAACACCATCTATCTGGAATTTGCATTCTACACAATAGTCGTCCACTCCATCAACAACAGTCACTCCTTCTAATCTCCCCTTGCTGAGCAGCTTTTTCAGTAACTCTTTCGATTCTGCATCATGTCCAGGAAAGAAATGTAGACATATAAGATGATGGCCCCTCAATTTGATAGGCATATTTCCAGAAAGACCTGTAGATATATAAAAACCTGCGGAATATATTCTCCCATTAGTATTTTTGTATGGGCTACTAAAGATGGTAAGGAGTATTAATGAAGGGATAACTTTCCGATATCAGATCTACGAAGAGGTAAAATCAATTCCCATTAAATTCACACCCGATTAAAGCATCATGTGGGTATTATCGACTCTTTCTCTATAACCTCTTTTGAACCGATTCGCTGGTCAATTCTCTCAGTGCGTTAGAGGCAACCCATCTGGCACTTTTTGAATCAAGTTCTTGGATTTCTCTGGCAATTTCAATTGCCTTTCTGTTCAAATTCAGATTCCTTTTTCCAATCTGCCTCAGTGCCCAGTTAACCGCTTTTTTAACAAAATTTCTTGGATCAGTGGCTTCTCTTTTTATTAAAGGAAAAAATCTCTCAAATTGCTCATCATCCGCTTTTTTATCACTGACTGTCAATCGAGCCATCAGCACAAAACCAGCCCTTTTAACAAATTCCCCTTCTCTAGAACTCCATTCTATTGCCTTTTGGTAAGCAAATCTAGTTTTTTCGAAGAGGTTCATACAGCATTGGTCACAGATCTCCCAATAATCAAAATCTCTTACCCAGTTTTCCATCTGTTCCTCTGTTACCATACCCGGATCATCTATCATACTGGCCAGTATTCGGGTTTCACGGATGCTATAGCTCCAGAGTTGCCGGGCGAACTCATGATTTGTCCCTATTGTTTTGGCAATTTTTCTAAGATCTGGAATAGCTACCCCATAAGAGTTTTGAGGAGTTATACCATACCTTGCCATGCTCTCGAGGGCTTCAGATCTGGACAAAACCATTAATGTTTCCAAGATGTCGTCAACATTCAACTTCATCACATCCCTCATTATTAGAGCTATCCACAAAGTAGTTTGGTATACCCCATTGTAACCCTTTTTTAGTATGTGCTTTTTTACCAATTCCATATTCTTCGGAAAAGCCAATCGTAAAGTTTAATTATCAGGTCTATTATCCCTATTCTTGGGTCTACAAACCACGCCCTCAACAAGAGTTGAGAATACGAGCAGCGGGGTGGGGTAGTCAGGAGATCCCGGCGGGCTCATAACCCGCAGATCCGTGGTTCAAATCCACGCCCCGCTATTATTTTCCACATTCTGCATCGATTTTCAGAATTTTCAAAATACCACCAAAAACTAACATGCCCTTTTCTAAGAAATTAAGAGACTAAAAAATTATACAGCTTTATCCATAAGGGCATGCTTTTATGCAGATTCCACACACTGTCACGCCTATATCTGGATTTCTGGCAAACTCGTCCAGTTTCTCAGAACATCTCTGGGCAATAAATATGTCCTCCCTTTTTAAAGGATAGTCTTCGAACTCCCCACCCTGTATTGCTCCCACCAAGCACGCCTCTATGCATTTACTGCATGTCCCACATCTGCATGCCATAGGAGTTCCAGGGGGCAAAGGCATATCAGTCAACACAGTAGAGAGTCTGATCCTTGGACCATACTTTGGAGTTACCAGTAATGCTGATTTCCCAATCCAACCCAGACCGGCTGCTCGAGCCACTGCCTTATGAGAAATACTACCCACATATCCATTTTCATTCCATAATCTATGAGACGCGGGAATAGGAAGAGCAGGAAAACCCAATTTCTCAATATACTTGGCAACTCTCAAAGCTATAATATCCAGCAATGCATTAGCTGCTTTATACTGAAAGGCATAAAGAGGAGTTGGTCCATCTGTTATAGTCTCAATGGCATTACGAGACAAAACAACTCCTATAGAGATCCCTCTTGAAAATTCAGAAAGGAGATCAGCCGGGTAAGTGGTTAACCCTTCCAGCAGGGATAGATCAGCCACTCCAAAAATATCTGCACCCCAATCATATACTTTCTTTTCCAGATCATGCAAATATCTTTTCATACCATTCTCCATCCTATCATCCATCCTATCCACCCAAATTGATTAAGACAAGATATTTATCCTTATGGTCATAGAGTTAGTGAAATTCAGTTTGAGAAAGCTATATGCTCTATACATCATTTACCTCGATTTGTTCAAGAACCTTTTCAGCGATTTTTTTACCGAGAATGGAAGGTAGTTCTTCCTTTCTCATGATGAGATCCTTTCTGGTGTAAATTCCTCTGTTGAAGAGCTTTCTTGCCCTAACTCTCCCAATACCTTTCAGCTCTGTAAGTTCCAGCAATTCCACTCTGATTCCGTGCTTAATTCGAGTGACCAAATCCTTAACGTCTCTAGCAACTGGATGATCCATCTGCTCGGCAATTCTATAGAGTGCGTTTGCAAGCCATTCGGCTGTTTCTGAGATCCTTCTCAGATCTCCTGGGCCTATTGAATATTTCGCGCAAATCATATCTTCATCTTCCTCGTTTATCCAATCATAGAGACATAAGGCTGTTTTAAATTCACTTAAAAACCATTCATATTCATGGGAGAAGGGAGAGGGATGAACTGTCAGACCATTCACTCCCCTTAGAATTTCATCGACCCAGTAATCATCCCTTCCAAGATATAGTTTTATCATGTCAGGAGTTCTACATATCAGGTGGAGAATGCCAATTTCTTCGATTTCTTTCTTTTCTTCAAGAGCAGTATGAAATATATTGCCAGATAGAGGGTCTATATACAATTTTGAGACCAGACTTCCGAGAGGAGTGGAAAAGAGTATATCTCTGCCTTCGATCATCTCCCATGCCGTTAGATCTTTTACCACCTTACCTATAACAGCAGGAGTGGATTTATTCTGGTAGAAGAAAAATGTTTGAGAAAAGAAGTTCTCAAGCTCTTCTAACCTAGATGGTTTATCTGAAACAAGAGCTAGTACATGAGCCCTCAAATTCTTCTCAACCCCAAGTTTTGAGAAGATTCTCTCAGGAGTGCCAAGAATGTATCGGTCAATAAGAGTGTCCATTTCATCTTTTCTGTTTGCTATAAGAACTGCTTCTCCGTAAGGGTCAAGGTTGGGTCTCCCTGCTCTTCCAGCCATCTGTTTATATTCCAAGCAAGGAATGGGTATACTTCCTTCATTCCCAGAATAGCGTTTATAACTTTTGATAATAACCCTTCGAGCCGGGAGATTCACTCCTGCGGCTAGAGTTGGAGTGGAGACTATAACTTTCAATTGTCCCTCCCGAAAGGTCTTTTCAATTATAGATCTCTGCTCATGAATTAGCCCTGCATGATGGAATGCTACTCCCTTTCTTACACATTCCGCTAGTTTAGCACTTGTTTCTGTTCCACTAATCTCGTTCAAGGTTTCTGAAATCTCTATTAGATCAGGAATAACTTCAAAAAGATGAGACAGTTTGACTGCTGTGCTTTCTGCCCTTTTCCTAGTAGAATCAAAAACTAGAGCCTGACCTCCTTCCTCAATAGCATCCATTACGAGGTTTTCTATTCTTCCACCAGCTCTTTTAAGGCGTTTTACAATAGTTTCTTCGCCATTTACAAACACAATTCTGTTATTGAGGAACACTCCTTCGTGAAGAGGAACTGGTCTCCACTCACTTGTCAGTATTTTTGCATTAAGCCAGTCTGCAATCTCATCTTCATTTGGAATGGTGGCAGAGAGAGCTATAATACGTATCTCAGGATTGATATCCCTGAATCTGGTTATAACCATCTCAAGGGTAGGTCCTCTGTCAGGAGAGTCCAGAAGATGAATTTCATCCACAACCAGACACGAGATTTTCTTAATCCATCCAGCCCCATTCCGAATTAAAGAATCTGCTTTTTCTGCGGTTGTAACTATGATATCGAAGTTGCCGAGCCATTCATCAGTAGATTCATAATCGCCTGTAGTTAACCCCACTTTTATTCCTATATCCGAGAATTTTTTAAAAGCTTCATACTTCTCACTGGCCAGAGCTCTTAAAGGAACTACATACAGGCATTTTCCTCCTTTCAACAATTCAGAGAGCATTGCAAATTCAGCTATCAAGGTTTTTCCACTGGCCGTAGGAACTGCAACAACAAAATTATCATCTTTGAAAATCCCCTTTTCCACAGCTTCCTTCTGTGGAGGGAAGAGCTCAACTACTCCATTCTTTTTGTAAATGTCTATGATATAGTCTGGGAGATGACCTATGTCTTCAATTCTCACCATAGAAGAAAAGTAACACGTCATTTAATAGTTTTACCATGGAGTGAAATATCTATTTTTCTCACGAAAGAATTAAAAAGGTGAAACTAATTAGAATAACTCACCTTTTAGGAGTGCAGATAATGAAAGAGAGAACGAATATAGCTATTATTGGACTGAGAGGTATTCCTGCAAAATACGGTGGAACTGAAGTATTTGTGGAAGAACTCGTAACAAGATTGAAAGACAAATTTAATTTCTATGTAATGCATGAAGATAATAAGTTCTATGAAGACTCATACTATGGTATACAGAGAGTTCATGCACCTGCAATTGAAAGCAAAAGCACCAGTATACCTACCATAAACGATTTAATAACAACAATTTATCTGTGTTTGAAACATCAGGCCAAAATAAACTTATTCTACTTCCTGGGTCCGGATAGCTCTCCTGCAGCAATTTTACCAAAACTGGCAAAAAAAAATGTATTGATAAATCCAGATGGTGTAGAATGGAAACGTTTAATAAAAAGATCTCATTTTGCTCCTTTTTATCTCCTTCCTTTTTACCTGATTACAATGGTTTACATGTATCTCATGGAATTCATGTCTTGTAAATTAGCCAATGTAGTGGTTGCGGATTCTCATGGAATAAAAAAACATCTAGAGCAAAGACACAAACCCGGAAAAATAGTATACATAGCATATGGAGCGAGAAAGTTGGTCACGCCTGCAGTGTCAAAAGAAGAAGAGACTCGAATATTAAGTAGTTACAGACTCGATCCAAAAGAATATTACCTTACAGTCGCCCGAATAGTTGCTGAAAATAACATCCACATAGAGATAGAGGGGTTTAAAAAAACTAATTCAGAAAAGAAGCTTGTGATTGTTGGAAATTTTAATGAAAAAGACCATTATTCAAGGTTTCTATTTAGATTGAAAGGAACAGATGAAAATATTATTCTCTTAAATCCAATTTATGACAAAGAGGTCCTAGGGACCCTGAGAAAGAACTGCTTTGCGTACATTCACGCATATGAGGTGGGGGGAACAAATCCATCTTTGCTTGAGCAAATGATTTTTAAAAGGCCCATACTGGCATATGATGTCCCATTTAATGAGGAAGTGCTGGAAGAGGGAGGGATTTATTTTAAGGATTCGGATGATCTGGCTATGAAAATGGATATGTTGGAAAGAGGAGAGTTCGATTTAAGGCTCATAAAGAAGACATTGGTAAAAAAAATCAGGAGGCAATATAACTGGAGAAAGGTTATTAAAGAGTATGAGAGGTTGTTCGAGGAATTTGGAAGAGGTGTATGATGAAAATTACAGAGTTCATAGTTGAAAATCTGCTAAGAAAAAACCTGATACTATACAAACTTTCATGGAAGCTGTACAACAATCTAGTCTTTAAGAAAAAAATTGAAAAGGATAGGAAAAAGTTTTTTTCTAAAATAAAGAAAATAGAACCAATTATTAGTAAAGTTGTAGATACCTCTTATAAACCTGACATAAACGTTATTAAAATTACTATTGATTGCCTAAGAAATGACCATATGTCATACAATGGATATGAAAGGGAGACTACTCCGTTTATAGACTCTTTAAAAGGATACAGAACAACAATGATTTCTCCTTCTTCATGGACTTATCCTGCTTTAGCATCTATTTTAACTGGTCTTTACCCTCATAACCATGGAGCGATATTAAACGGTAAAATAAGAAAATTTGACATTAAAGGACTAAGACCTCTAAAGAGGGGTGTAATTACTATAAACGAACTTTTGTATCTGTTGGGCTTCAATACATACTCTATTGCACCAATTGACTTGGCTATATATGCTACAAAGGGGAGATGGTGTTTACAAGAGCTCATTCCACTGAGTAACGCTGAGTTTATAATCTCGAATGTTATAGACTGGATCTCAAACAATATGAAAGAGAATAAAAACTTCTTCGCACATGTTCACTTCGGGGACTTACATGAACCAATAAACCCACCTAAGAAGTTCAGAAATTATTTTGGCAAAATTGATAAGTTACCTAACATTGAAAACTGGGCATTTCAAAAGCCAGAAACCCAGAGGGGTAGGGAATTTGAGAAATACAAAGAGAATAAAATCCTACTCTATGATAACACTCTAAGATACGTCGACCACATCTTAGAAAGATTTTATGAGTTTTTAGAGGATCAAGGATTACTGGATTCTACTGTTGTAATTATCACAACAGATCATGGGGAAGAGTTCTGGGATCATGCTGAGCTGGAAGCAAAGCATTTCTATGATGTCAGGGGTTATGCTGGTATTGGCCATGGGCACAGTGTGTTTAACGAACTAATCCAAGTACCGCTGATAATGCATGGACCAAATGTGCCTAATAGACAGGATGATAAGCTTGTGAGCGGTGTAGACATTGTACCAACTGTTTTAGATTTACTTGAGATTCAGCACCATATATTCTTGGATGGATTAAATATTTTTAAGGCTCCTACGAAACGAGTGTTGATAAGTGAAAATACGATTCATGGGTACGAGAAGAGAGCATTGATTTACAATAATTACAAATTTATATACTCCCAAGATGATGATGTTTCTTGGATTTTTAATCTTAAAAAGGATCCATATGAGCGAAATCCCATTGTAGATGAGGAGTTATCCAAAATGTTCATGAGTAAACTGCATAAACTAACTTCAGAAAAAATGATATTATGGAAAGTGTGATATATAGAGACTTGTTGTTTACTTAATTCTTTCCTGAATCAGAAAACCACGAATAAGATAAAAGATTAAAGAATAATTCACTTTAAGAAAAGTTATAAAAACTAATTAATGTTTTATACACAATAAAGAAGATTTAGGGAGGGCCATAAAGTTGAAAATTGGTATCATAGTAAATTCAATTAAAATGTGTCCTGAAAGCGTAAAAAATTATACAGAAAACTTACTCAGATCGCTATTCGTTATTGGATGCGATGATGTTGAAATAATACCAATTCACGATAGAGAAATTTTAAATTCTGATTACAATAAAACAAAAAGTAATCGATCCCTTTTTAATGAAAACATTCTTTCAAAGACTTTGTCTTTTGTACAAATGATTGCTGACGACTACTTTCGGAGTTTGAAGATTCAAAGACTTTTGATCAAAAACAAAATCGATGTTGTGCACCTACCTTATCTTGTAGGAGCTAGTGCACCATCTTTAGCTTTCAAACTATCTCCTCGATTAGTTGTTACACTTCACGGAGTTGCACCACTTGTTTTACCCCCCCATATGTATTCCGAGAAGTGGCCTCCACTTATTAAGATGTTCACTCGGACCCAAGCTCTTAAGTGGAAGCTTCAGAGCAATATTAAATCTATAATTACCGTATCAAACTCAGAAAAACAAAATATCGCCGATAAACTTGGAATACCAAAAGAAAAAATTAAGGTTATATACCATGGTGTCGATCATGAGCACTTCAAACCTTTAGACAAGTATGAGATTCGTGAAAAATTAGGTAAAAAATATGGAATAAATTTTGATTTTATCTTGCATGTGAGTTCTTATCAACCAAAAAAGAATGTAGAAGGTATAATTAAAGCATTCGCTCTCGTTAAAAATAAGTATAAAATCAAGGAGAAGTTGGTTATAATAGGGAAACAAACAGAATCGATTAAAAAGTTCAATAAAGAATTAAGGTTAGAGAGAGAGGTTATTTTTCTTGGTCATGTTCCATATTCAGAACTCCCTAGTTTCTATAACGGAGCAACTTGTTTTATTTTCCCATCTTTCCATGAGAGTTTCGGAATGCCCATTTTGGAGGCAATGGCTTGCGGCTGCCCTGTTGTTACCTCTAATATATTTTCTTGCCCAGAAGTTGCTAAAGATGCTGCTATTTTAATTAACCCTTGGGATATCCAAGAAATGGTAAAAGCCATTCTTACGGTTATATCGGATGAAAGTTTAAGAGAGAATTTAACTAAAAAAGGATTGAAAAGGACCAAGGAATTCAGCTGGGAAAAGTGCGCAAAAGAGCATTTAAAAGTTTATGAGGAGGCTTTCTATGGAGTATGACGGAGTAATGCCAACAAAATCCAATCTATCTAACTACATAATCCAAGAACATATTATGCGATATGTTTTTGCAAGCGAATACACTAAAGATAAAATAGTTTTAGATGCTGCATGTGGGTGTGGCTATGGGAGCCATTTTCTGGCTATAAGTGGTGCGAGGAAGGTTATTGCTGTTGACATAGACAGAAAAGCCCTGAAACTTGCTAAAAATCACTTCTCTCATCCGAAAGTCACTTATTTGCAAGGAGATGTGACAAGCCTTCCTTTCCCAGATAGCTATTTTGAGGTAATTACATCTTTTGAGACGATTGAGCATTTATCCAATCCAGCTGACTATATCCAGGAAATACAGAGAATTTTAAAGGACGATGGAATATTTATATGCTCAACTCCAAACACAAAATACACGAGACATCCAGCATATCATCTTCATGAATTCAGCCCTGATGAATTTTTTAACCTCCTAGATAAGAATTTTAGAGAAGTAGAGAAATATGGGCAGTATATATCCCGTTTTCAACGTTTGAACGACTTAATTAGGCAAAAAATTATAGGATTGGCTTCAGCAGTTTTACTAATACTACTTAAAAATAAAAACATTGAGTCAAAAATCAGTAAAATAATATATAGTAGACCTAGCCAAGACCCCTCACAGAGACCACAGAAAATAGATGAAATAGACGTATCCACTATGGGTAAAAATAAAGTAACACCTTTAGAAAATAAAAGAATTTTAAGAATTATGGTAGGGGTGTGTAAGAAATGAAAAATTTCAGATTAAAAATGGATGACTCTAATGCTCTATATCATTGGAATGAAAGAGTCTGCATCTACGGCACATCAATTCATTTTAATCAGAGGATAGATGGACATATTTTATGCTGTATAAAGATACCGAGTGTAACTAAAAGGATATTAGCTCAGAAATGGTAGAAATATGAGAAAAGAGTGCCCAGAAGTACATTTTCATAACATCGATGGGGGGAAACTTAAGCCCCCAGGAGAATATTTCGATGAGGTTACAAATATGATGTTATTAAAACTCCATGAAGCAAGATACACATTGACTTTAAAATTTCGAATAAGGTGATATATATGGATTCTCCAAACATAATTTTAATAATTATCGATTCTTTAAGAAAAGATTACGCAAAACCTCTTGAAGAAGAATTAAGTAAATTTGGTTTTATTTCCTATGAAAATGTTATTAGCCCTTCCCCTTGGACTGTTCCCAGTAATGCATCAATTTTTACAGGACTATATCCATTATACCATGGAGCGCATGAAACTAAACACAAAAAAGGCCAGAAAGTTAGACTTGAAAAAAACATGGATGTCTTGAGTTTAAATTTAATAGATCACAACTACAATACATATTTAATAAGTTCAAATCCTCACATTAGACCTTCGCATGGATACATCGGGTTTCAACATTTCTATGAAGAATTCTCAATTCCATCTTTCCGATTATTATCTGTTAAAGAGAGAGAGA
>Ga0180887_140_pt1 | contig 63088 bp, 73 predicted proteins | sample Deesub1362A_J573_FD_124184 | JGI IMG/M metagenome (GOLD analysis project Ga0180887, IMG submission 124184) | Archaeoglobi archaeon JdFR-42 | reverse complement strand
CCTCTCCATGAAAGCCTCACCATGGGAATTCACCAGCTTCGCTCCCAAACCCATGAAGGCATTCAACCCAGGAGCGCTAAATCCTTTGGGAACGATAGTCAGTCTAACGAATTCTACATTGGCAAGTTTTGCTCCAGCGTTAAAAGCCAGAACCTGTCCATCTCCCGTGTTATATGGACATAGCCATGTGTTGAAGGGCATTCCAGTAGGAGTCTCGTACAATCGATTGGCGTTTCCGGTGGATATTATGATGGCCCTCGTTTTGATGTAGTAAAATCCCCCCTTCCGATAGTTAAAGGCCAACAGCCCTACAGCTCTACCATCCTCTTTGATTATCTTAACAGGAACGGTTCTATTTAAAGCCTTACATCCAATCTCTCTCGCATATCTAGCGAGCTTGGGTTTCAGATGCTTTCCATCGAAGTTTATGAAATACGGACCAGGCATTCCAAATGAACGAGTTCTAAAAAATCTCCCATCCTCCCTATACAGAGGATTCCCTATCTTCTCCATTCGTCTTATAGCTTCCTCCAGTTCATCACAGAATACTTTTTTATGAATTTTCAGGTTTACAATTCCATACACGGAGTTTTTCACATACTCCAGAAATGCTTCTTCCGTATCCCAATCTCCTTCTTGATTGAGATACGCCATGAAGTGGTCCACTCCTCCGGCTATAGAGCCACTCCTCTTAACATTACCCTTTTCAACGATCAACACCGACCCGCCTCTCTCTCCCACTGCTATGGCAGCGTTCAAACCGGCGAGACCACCTCCAATCACGACAACATCCGATTCAAGCTCTTCGTACATTTCCCAACCCTCTCAAAAATATACAGAGGCATTATAGCAGTACGCAATGATAAAAAATTTTATATGCATCATATACGTACCATCAAGAAATGAAAGATGTCAAAAGGCTCAACACAACCCTTTCGCTGGAAGCCTACAGGATTCTCGAGAAATACAAGGAAGAGTACGGTTCTCAAAAAAAGACCTTAGAAGCTGCCCTCTCCCTTCTTGAAAAGGATAGATGCAGATTGAAAACGGATCATGAGCGAATATGGTTCGCCATCAGAGAAGAGTTGAATGGAGTGGCCATTGGAAAACGCCTTTTCAAGTATCTTGTTGAAAACAGAAAGGAAGAAGCTTATAAAAATCGTGTCATCGATCGGCTTGTAGAATGGATACTTAAAAAACCCATAGAAACTGAAGACTTCAGAAAAATACTGGATGCCTTGAAACTTGCCTATGAAACCACCAATATATTTGAACACATAGAAATCGTTGAAGAAGATGATAATAGGTTCAGTATAACCTTCTTTCATTCCCTAGGTATCAAGGTGAGTGAGTTTTACACTGAATATCTCCGGCATTTTTTTGAAGATAGGTGTGGAGTAGGAGTAAGGTCATTTATCCGAGATACTCATTTTACTTTTCAAATAGAAAGATCTTCGTCTATGGGATAAGGGTGTAGTTGTTAGATTGGAATGCAGAGTTTTTTGTTATGTTCAGGAAGACCTTGAAGGAGAAATCATCTCTTATCTCAAATTTGAAGAGTTTATATAGGATTTGGCTTTAAATGGGGTTTAATGGAACAATCCAACCGAAAAAGGCTACACTTGAAAAAAAGAGTGCTGTTTATATGTACTCATAACTCTGCTCGATCTCAAATAGCTGAAGGAATTCTGAAAAGCCTTTATAGTGATGTATTTGAAGTATTTAGTGGTGGTACCAATCCAACAGAATTGAATACTTACGCGATAAAAGTGATGGAAGAACTAGGGATTGATATATCTGGTCAGTACTCGAAGTCTATAGGAGAATTTAGAGGTGAAGTATTCGACTACGTTGTTACAGTATGTGACACTGCAAAAGAGACCTGTCCATTTTTCCCGGAAGGGATGATACATCTCCATTGGAGTTTTCCAGATCCATCGAAAGTGACAGGTACTGAAGAGGAAATACTGCAAGCATTCAGATGGATTAGGGATGAAATCAAAGAACATATTGAAAAATCATTCGGACAGATCTTGACTAAGAAAGATGAGAAATAATCCTCAGAACACTTTTCCCCTACTTAAGATGTTCTAGTACTTCTTAGATCTCAGTACGTAGTGAGGTATAGCCGTGTATGTGAATACCAGAGCTATATAGATATCAATAGACTTTAGCTTTTATACTTTGAGCATCTTTGCAAATAAAAAATCCAATGTAAAGAATTTAATGTTCGAATCCCCATAGTGTTAGAATCTCTTTGAGACCCTTTTCAAAATCATCTCGTCCTCCCTCATATCTGATTTTACCCAGTTCCAGTACATAGACATAATCTGATATCTCAAGGGCTTTCCTTATATTCTGCTCTACCAGAAGAATGGTCTTCCCTTCTTTTTTTATGGAATTGATAAGCTGATAGATATCTTCGCTGAGAATGGGTGAAAGTCCTGCAGTCGGTTCATCAATCAACAAAAGTACAGGATTTGTCAGCAGAGCTATACTGAATTGAAGAAGCTTCTGTTGCCCTCCACTCAAAAATCCTGCCTTCATGTTCTTTCTCTCTTCGAGCACAGGAAATTTTTCATAAATTGTTTTTATTCTTTTCCAGATCTCTTGTTTGTCTTTTCTCATCACCCACAATCCAGTCTTCAAGTTCTCCTCAACTGTAAGATGGGGGAATATCCCGTGTTCTTGGGATATATATGCGATTCCACGTTCAATCATACTGTGTGGCTCTTTGCCTGTTATATCTTCTCCTCTAAATATGACATTTCCACTGAAAGGTTTTAGATATCCATACACGGTTTTCAGGAGAGTAGACTTGCCTGAGCCATTGGGTCCTAGAACAGTAGTAACATTACCTTTTTTAACCTCTAAAGATACTTCAGATAAAACATTGATATCAGTGTAATATCCTGAATGGAGTTTTTCCACTTTCAACATTGTTACACCCCCAGATATACTCGTATTATCTCCTTATCTCTCCGAATCTCTTCTGGGTCTCCCTCTGCTATCTTTTTACCCTCATTCATCACAATCATTCGGTCACACAGCCCGAAAATAGTGTGCATATCGTGACTGACGATGAGAAAACTTTTACCCTCTTCCCTCAATTTGTTTATAAGCTCGACAATTTTTGAAACTATAGAATGATGCACTCCTGCGAAAGGTTCATCCATCAGGAGTAGAACTGGCTCCATCACCATAACTCTTGCAATTTCAAGAAGCTTCTGCTGTCCTCCTGATAGATTCCCTGCAAGCTCATCTTTCAGATGAGAGAGACCAACGAAGTTTAACCACTCAAGAGCTTCTTTATGCTTTTTCTCTTTGCTGGCTTCGATAACAGGGACAAACATATTCTCCAGTACAGTTAAACTCCTGAAAAGTCTCGTAATCTGAAATGTTCTCCCTATGCCCATCAAAGCTATTTCATGGGCTTTCAATTTAGAGAAAGAGTGTCCCTTAAAGTACATTTCCCCTTCATCAAATTCAATTAATTTACTGATCAAGTTAAGGGTGGTGGTTTTTCCACTTCCGTTTGGACCGATAATACCAACTATTTCGCTCTCATCTACAGAAAAACTCACGTGATCTACAGCAATTACTCCTTCAAACCGTTTGACTAGATCTTCAACCTGTAACAGTGTCATTTATGATCCCCCCGTAAACGTTTCGGATATGATAGGATTTTTTCAAGGACACCGTATACACCTGCTGGAAATACTCTGAGAATAACTATAAGAGCTATTCCTAAGAGTATGAGTCTGTACTCTTCTATGAATCTAAGATATTCTCCAAGTAGAATCACTACATAAGCCCCTAGAGCTGGACCTATTATAGTGCCGCCACCTCCTATGCCCCACATGAGAATCAGGCGAAGGAGATGGTCAAGGAAAAATATACTTGCTCCCACACTCCCCATGTAAGTTGTATATAGACCACCAGCCACCCCGGCAAAGAATGAGCCTATGACACTTGCCATGACTTTGTATTTGACCACATCCACTCCGAGAACTTTCGCCCCTTCTTCGTTATCTTTAATGGCCCTCATTCTCATACCAATCTCTGATCTTCCAATCAGTTTAAGGGAAACAATTGTAGCAATAAGAACGAACAGGCTAATATAGAAAACGATGATCCTGTTTGTTGATAAAACTGGAATTCCATGAATTCCTAGTTCCCCACCTGTAATGGAAGCAAACTGCCTAGCCAGAGCATAGGAAAGTATGAGTATAGCGAAGGTTACAAGAGTGAGAAGGAGATACCTAAAGCGCAAGCAGAGGATTCCAATTCCCAGTCCAAGAAGAGCACCCACGACTCCACCAATTATTATGGCCAGTACAGGAGGAATATTCAGATACACTATGGACCAAGCTCCAAAGAAAGCACCCCAGCCCCATATAGCTGTATGGCCTGCAGTCAACTGTCCAGTGTATCCCACTATGATATCCATACTTGCGGCAAGAATGGCAAAAATGTGAATGAGGATAAAAACTCGTATTAGATAGGAGTCCCCTGTTACAACCGGATATACGGCGTAAATAAGCAAGATCAGTATAGCTAATATCAAGACGGAATGATTCCACATCTTCTTCATATTACCCTCTCTTTCTGACCAAACAGTCCTCTTGGCCGAATCACCAGTACAAGAATAACAACTACGGTCATGCTGACGAATCTGAACCACCCTCCAAGATAGCTTGCACCGATAGTATCAGCGATTCCAAGAATAAAGGCTGCAGGAATAACACCCCATATACTGCCTAATCCAGCTAGAATTGAAACCGTAATGGCTATCATATTCATCTGGGACATGAGGATGGGTGAAAGGAAAAGAGTGGAAGCTATGTTTATCCCTCCGAAAGCAGTTATCGCAGAGGATATGAAAACGCTAAAAAGGTGCATTCGACCTGCGTTAATACCAAGGGACGCAGCGATGTGTTCATTATCTATTGTAGCCCTGATACCTAGCCCAATCCATGTTTTTGATATCAGAACCCACATAAGAGCGATGGCAATTAAGCTCGAGATAGAGACAAACATTTTCTGGATGCTAATTTCTGTCCCTGATACGATAACTACCCCAGGGAAAAATGTTGGAAATGGGAGCCCCCACGGTCCATAGAGAACGACTATGAGTCTTTCCAGCATGAGTAGTAATGCGAGTGTGATTATGATCGCAGTAATGTGTTGTTCACGGATAGGTAAAAGCGCATATCTGTAAAACAGAGTCATAAATAATCCAACAGCAACAACACTGAGAAAAGCTGCTGGAACAAGAGAAAGATTAAGATGAGTAAGACCTGTGTAAGTCAGATAACCCCCGAGTATCAAAAGAGCCCCATGTGCAAAATTAAACACACCAGTTGTAGTGTAAAAAAAAGAGAGGCCAATGGTTGCAATTGCAAACACTGACCCAATAAAGACTCCGTTGATTATCAGTGATATGTCCATTGGACCACTCTCGTAGGATTTATGGTCTTGGTATTGTTATCCATGGTGCAGGTTTCCAGTCGTCAGGATTCCCAATAGGCTGTGGCCAGACAACCACAATTTTCGGAGTTCCATCAACCTTCTGCCACTGTCCGACCAGACCTCCCAACGGAGAATCAACTTTGTATGGAGGTCCAAGCCAAGCCATATGGTCGTGGTTCTTCTTGCTGAATTTCACCTTGCCTCTCAGAACGTTGAATTCGTTCTCTTCCATTACCTGAACCAGTTTATCTGCATCGGTGGTTCCTGCTTTTTCTATTGCCTGGAAAATAACCTGCAGAGCTTCATAGGTGTCTGCTGCCTGGTTTATACCCTCTACACCATATTTGCTGACATATTTCTCTGTCCATGGCACGACTTCATCTGTTACAGGATATTTTATAACAGGAGCTGCAAAACCGGTTGTCTCGAATTCTGCTCTTCCCTCTGTCTTTTCCCAGGCTTCAGGACTTGCTATTGGGTTATTTACTCCCAGCAGTATGGCATCTATTTTCTGTTCAGTGTAGAGTCTTGTGACGAGGTATCCGTTATCAGATGAGAACACAGGGAATATAACATCTGCTCCCCATGCTTCCATTTCTTTCATCTCTGGTATATCTGTGACTCCCAGAGGAATAAGCCAGGATTTTACTTCGAAACCTTTAGATTCAAGTCTTTTTGTTTCTATTGCAGTAAGACCTCTAGCCCATAGGACATCCTCAGTCAAGAATGCTACTTTCTTAACTCCATATTTTGGAGCAAGATAGTCCATTATGAAGTTAGTAAGCTGATTCCCAAGGATTGTGGCATTTGTTGTAGCTCTGAAAACGTACTTGTATTTCTCGTAATCTTCTTCAACAAGCTTTGAAAGCTTGGGAGTCTGAGCAGTTCCAATCACAAGAGGGACTTTGTTTTCAGCCGCAACTTCAGCAACAACCATAGAAACTTCACTTCTAAAGATTCCTGCAAGTGCAACCACTCCGTCCTGGAGAATTGCTCTTTCAGCTACAAGCTTTCCTGTTTCGGGCTTATCTTCAGTATCATAGACTATTATTTCTACCGGTCTGCCAAGCAGTCCTCCTTTTGCGTTAATATCTTCCTCTGCCATCTCGGCCGCCTTCGCCATAGCATTCCCCGCTCTTGCTGGAGCTCCAGTCATTGGTGCGAGAACCCCAATCTTTATTGGTTCTTTAGCCTCCTCTTTTTTCTCAGCACAACCAAGGGTTAGTGCAGATATTATCAGTATCGCTGCAATCAATACCAAAACAATCATTTGCTTCCTTTTTCCAGGTCTGTTTTCCATTTGTCAAACACCTCCTTTTTAATATACCTCTATGTGCTTAAATATGCCTCACATCTCTCTACTCAATAACGGTTTAAATTGTCATCAATTTTAAAGTAAATTCGCTATAAATATTTTTTGAACTTTTACTGGAGATGATATTTCATAAAGATTTGATAGAGAGGCCTAGAATTTCAGATATTGGGTACAGGTATATGAGCTAAGTATGGCAGATTAACCTCAAATTGCTTTAACCCGTTTTTTACTGGCGGGAGGCCTCTCTTTTACTAAAATTCTACTCCCGCATTTGGTACATTGGATATATGGGCTCTCGAAGTCCACATCCACAGGAGTTTTGCAATTTATACACCTATAGGAGTTCATGATCTCACCTGTTACTTTCCTGTTGCTCTCTGTACTGCCTGAGTTACAGTCTTACTCATAGGAGTAGAAGGATAATAGCATCCTCCAGCAAATTTATAACCACATTTTGTACATTCCCATATTCCGGTACCAGCTCTTCTAACGGTTTTATGCCCACATCTACTGCACACATGCTCCTGCTTCATCTTTTCTTCAATGCTTGCAACCAATTTTCTTACTTTAACACCGTACCTAGGTCCAAATCTCCCAGCAGATTTTACTTTTTTTGTTCTCATCAGACATCCCTCAACATTTCTCTGATACCTCGGGCTTTCTCAACAGATAGGTCAACTAGTTCATAAAGTTTTTCCTCACTCAGAAGGAATGCCCCACTTTTTTGCATTGAAACTAAATTGTCATCACTATCGCTTGTTATTGTTACCCTATTGGGGGTGAGCTTCTCTTCATCAGAAGAGGGATCCACCAGTATTGCTTCATCCAGCACAAGAGAAGTTACTGAAACAGGAATATTCCTTACTGGAAGTATTTCATCGTCTCCATATCCGAATTTTTCACTAGGAATTGTCGTGTTCATGAGGGCTGCTATTGCAGCCAATGATGAAGCATCAAGAAGATTACCATCATCATCCAGTGCATGTATATCAATAAAGATGATCCAGACGTTCTCTCCCTCGGTGATACATAACTTTTCTAGGTCTATGGCCCCACTCTCTCTGATCCCTCTGTCTACAACTCTTGCCAGCTCTATAGAGTTTTCATCCGGCGGTCCTGGCTCAAAAGTAGGAGATGCAAGGGGAACAAGTTCTGCGTTGGTTATGATGACTCCTTTATCTGGAGTATCTGGGAAAGGTTCTCCAGGTTGCATTTTTATTCCAACAACCACTTCTGTATCCCCAAGTTTCACCATGGCAGAACCTTCTGCCCTAGGAATAATACCTGGAATAATCTCGATACTCCTGAATTCATCAAATTTACGTCCGTCTACCCGTTCATTATTTTTCAGTTTCCTGTAAACGAAATCTTTTTTAATATCAGCAATAATCTCATTCGACAAAGTCTTCACCTCTGCACCTCTTAAATAAAGCTTCTTTCTGGAGTCTATAGATTTCTAGACATCCTTTTTTTGCAAGTTTAATGGCCTCTTTTAACTCATCCTTCGTAATCTGACCATCCATCTGCAATAGAGTTATACCCTCAATTTTTCCGTCTCTGATAAACATGGCTATTGGAATGTCAGCTTGGCCGTAGTTATCTTCATCTTTGAAAAGATCAAGAACAATATGGTCATCTACTTTTCCCACAGCCACAGCAGTAACCATTCCTTTCATTGGAACACCAGCATCAGCCAGAGCAACAGAAGCGGCATTAAGCCCCGCAACTCTCGTTCCAGCATCTGCTTGCAACACTTCTATGAAAATATCAATTGATGATCTGGGAAACAGCTCTTTGATCACCACAGGTTCAAAGGCCTCTCTACTCACCTTGGATATTTCCACACTTCTCCTATCAGGACCTGGCCTTTTTCTCTCCTCTACTGAGAAAGGGGCCATATTGTACCGGTAACGGATAACTGCTTTGTTCGGATCCTGGAGATGTCTTGGATGGAGGGCTCTTGGCCCATAAACGGCTGCGATAATCTTGTTATTCCCCATCTCCAGGTAGCAGGATCCGTCCGATCTTTTAAGAACCCCTGCCTCTATTTTTATTGGCCTCAATTCATCAATTTTACGCCCATCTATTCTTTTACCATTTACTATAAATTTTTGATTTTCTTCCATACTATACTCCTCTTTTAAGTTTTTTAATATGACTGGTGATTCTCTCAGTTAGTCCATCAGTATGGGCCTCTTTTTCGATGATCTGAATACAATCTGTTGCAAAATTAATCATTGTTTCTGGACCATCTACCCATATTCTTCCATTTTGACCTACAATTATCTTAACACCCAGTTCTTTTTTGAGAAGGGATACCATGGACCCCTTTCGCCCAATCACCCGCGGAACTCTTGTGTGAAGTATCTCTATCAAGCGACCACGATGTAGAATCCTTGCGCTTCTATCTTTCATCGAAAGATATACCCTCATCATGGGATCGATATTAACGACCTTAGCTGCTATCACATCCCCAGTATCCATAATCTCCTTAGGTTGCTTTCCTGTTATGGCTTTTGGGTATTCAGACACTGGAAGAAATGCCTCATAGGGTGAGTTTATATCCACCACCCATCCATTGGATTGCACATCTTCAATGATACCTATGATAAGATTACCAACTTCTGGAATATATTTTCCCTTTAGAGGAATAACCCTATTACTTTTTTCATCCAACAACCCGAAAATTTTGGCGTAAACCTTTCCGTTTTCAATATATGTTCCTGAACCTGCATTTCTTGGATTGGTACTTACGAGATCTCCAGGAAGTACTATTTTCCTTTCCGGCGATATTGTCTCTTTCATTAGGATAACCTCTTGATTATCTTTGTCTGGGCTTCCCCACGTGATATCCGGTTTACCATATCATAAAGCTCATCCTGCATTCCTGCAGGGATTTTTATGATACATATCCACGAGCCATCGTTCTGCCATTCATCACGTACCATATTTCCAAAAGAGTGGAGTTCTCCATACGCTTTGGGAGCATAAAGGGGAGGTATTTTTATTGCAACTTCGATTTCTTCAAATTTCAAGGGTATTATAGGCCTTAAAACCTTGATTATCCCAGGTATCTGTTCATCAACACTCTTAAACACATCGATATGCACTTTGGCCTCTTCAAGCGCTCTCTCAATTCTTTCAGGAGGGTGTGGGGTGTTTGTCTGAGGATTTATTGCGTTTCTGTGTATAAAATATACGATTTGCTTTTTCTTTGCTTCCTGCATCTCTCTCCTTTGTTGTGCTGTAATCTGAATGTCCCCTTCCAGAATGATTGTTTTTACAACTGTTTCAAAGTCATCGGTGTTAAAAGCCTTAAGCAACCCTTCCTTGGAGGCTCGGTCTCCTTTTTTTGAATCTGAGAATATCTCTTCTACAGCTACCAACTCGTCCATAGAGACCTCTTTACCTTCCTTTACTTCCATCGCCTTATATGGATCTACAAGAATTTCAAATTCCATTCCTTCTTTTTTCAATCGAGCTATTACAGCCTCTTCAAGGCTGACCATCTGTTATTTCACCTTCGCCAGTTCCTGTTTTATTGTCTCATTTGCAGTATCAACGTATTTTTGAAGCTCTTCATCCTCGATAGCTCTGAACTTCCTGTCTTCTAAGTAAACGACACCCAGCTCTATCCCATCGGGGGTTAGTTCGCTTTCAATTGCCTTCCCCAGACCAATCATGGCAAGGTTGATCCCTTCTTCCATCGATATATCTTCTCGATAGTTTGACTCGAAATAGTCCATAACCACGTTTCTTCCAGAACCTATACTGGTTGCTTTATACTCCAGCAATGCACCACTTGGATCTGTCTCAAAAAGTCTAGGAGATTCGTCCACTCCTGCTATAAGAAGAGAGGTACCAAAAGGTCTTACTCCACCATACTGGGTGTAGGTCTGTTTGAAATCACAGATTTTTTTAGCAAGTTCTTTAGTTGTTATGGCTTCATTGTACCATAATTTATTAACCTGAGCCTCTATCCTGGCTTTGTCTATCAGTACTCTTGCATCAGAGACAAGACCTGAGGTGGCAGCTCCAATATGTTCGTCTATTTTATAGATTTTCTCGACTGTTTCAAGTTCAAGTAGTTTGCTGGCAACTCGTCTATCTGCGAGAAGTAATACTCCTTCTTGTGTTTTAACGCCTATGGCTGTCGCTCCTCTCTTTACAGCTTCTCGTGCGTATTCTACCTGAAACAGCCTTCCATCAGGACTGAAAACTGTTATTGCTCTATCGTATCCCATCTGGGGAAGTTGCATATTCTATCATCCTCCATTTGTTTCCATATATTTTTTAGCTTTTTTCAAAGTACCAGTAACGCCAAGTATTACCGGTAACACATCCATTCCGCTGATTTTGTGTAAGGTCGAAAGTGTTATTTTAACCTTTTCTGTGAACGTATGAGCGCATTTCACTATTCCGTATGTGCCATCAAAATACTCCAGCCACATCTGGGATTCTGCAGCTCCAGTATCGCCGTATAATGTTAGGAAATTTCTCCATAACGCTCTTGCAACGTCTTTTTTATCAACCCACTCTGGACTTATGAATTTAAATACAATATATCTTTTTCTATATCTGAAGCTTGGTGGGGCATTTTTCATCTCCAGTCCTCCAGGATAACCCCATCTATAACATAAGAAGGGTCAAATTTCTTGCGTATAAGGTTTGCAGGATTAATGGTGAGACCTTCCATTGCCATTTTTTCATCGATACCATACAGTGAAGATAAATCCACCACTTGACGAAATGGTCTAAGCTCCATAGGATTTATAGCTCCAGAGGTCAGGAGAAAAGGCGTGTTAAATTTTCGGATAACCTTTACAGTCTCTCTGGTTTTTTCAATCTCTCTCACTCGCTTTAAACCCGTATTTACAATCAATTTACGAATAGAAATGGAGATAAATATCCTTTTTTTAGAAGCCATTTTAAGGGTGACATAATCGAGGTCCCTGTTGTTATGATCTAGGATCAGGTCTACCCTCCGGTCCTCAACAGCCGCTCTGTTAACCTCAAGAGGGCCTTTTACACCAACAATTTTCTCTCCATCAACTCTATTGAGCTTTTCTTTTAACTCACGGGGAGTTGTAGCTTCAATAACCGTGCCAGGATACACTTTCAGAGTCTGTACTTCTTCCGTTGTCGGTTGAGAAGAAAAGCATATAATACCCTTGAACCCAAGCTCAAAAGGAATTTGAAATCCATAATCGATCTCAACCTGACAATCAATTGGGTTCATGTTTCATCCACTCTATGATTTCCTGCGTTACTGCTTTCCTGTTGGAAGGATAGGTAATGAATTTGACGGTTACCTGTATACCATCTCCTTTGGAGATTAGTTTCAGTTTTTTCTCAGTGAGGGATTTTTGTTTATCAAATTTTAAACGCAGATTATTCTCGTCATCAAGTCTCAATTCCAGTTCCTCTACTATTCTATTTCTGTCTTCTTCAGACAATCTTCCAACTATAGATTTCCATAGTTTTTCAGCCTTTTTTCTGTTAGATATCTCACAGGTTAAGATGGTTATTTCATTCCCAAAATGGCCTTCTGTTCTCTCTTCTGAGACTTCAACATAAAACCCAGTAAAATTATAAAGGGATTGTTTAACTTTCTTTTTGCTTTCAGTTGTGTATACGTGGGCTCTTATTGATATCCTGTTGATCACTTCCCTCTCCTTTGATGGGCCCGAATACTAGGTCTAATTTTCTCTGCTCCTCTGCCTTTTTTCATGAGGCCTCTAGAGCGCCTCCCTGCAGACGTCAATCCTCTGAATACCCTTCCTTTCTGTTGTGCAATCCCAGAAAGTTTATCATCCTTCAAGATTGAGCTGTGAGCTCTATCCACTAATATAACTTCGAACCACTTATATCTCCCGTCTTCACCGACCCAGTATGAATTCAGCACTTCCATATTTGGATATTTTCTTGCTGCTCTCTCTTCAGCTATCCATTGCAAACTCTTTTTTGGAGTAATTCTCTTAACACCCATGTGGGCACTTCTTCGGCCTTTCCTGAATCTCGACTTCCTTCGACCTCCTCGCCGAACTTTGGCTCTGACCACTATTATTCCTGGTTTAGCCTTATATCCCAGAGAACGGGCCCTGTCCAGTCTAGTTGGTCTATTGATTCTAACCACGGAACCTTCTCTTCTCCACTGCCGGAGTCTATCCCACATTAGGTCACTCACGTAGCTGTTTTCCGGCTTTTTCCACGCCTCTCTTATATATTTGTACATCGATGCAGACATCTGAACACCCTTGACTGGTGAAACTCGTATTCTGATATATATATCTTATTATGTGAAGAATCTCATGAGGAGTTTTCCAATCCCAAATTTAATTTTTGTCATAAGGCTGATCTCTTTTATAATTATATCGCCATTGCTATAAAGGGAGATGAAGGTAGATCCTGGATTCTGAGAGTTCATCAGATTTTTAAAATTCTCTTCGGATATATATAGATTCATAGTGGGTTTTGACCCTGGACCTTCCGAATATTCGATTATCTGGCCTTTTCTCGTCTCAAGGTTAAATGATATAGTTTCAGGAATACTATTCGATGTGCCATTTTCCTTTGTGATGAATATATTAATCCGTTCATTATTGAGCATAGTTTTAACGATCCATGGAGACACATCAGAGTTGTTATTATATGCATTTACTAGCTTATCAATGTCAATTGAAGTTTGTTCCTGAGATGTTCTCCGTGAATCTTCTTCCTTCTTTTTTATTTCGCCAATCAATTTTTCTTTAAGTCTCTCTATTTCTTTATAAAATTTATCATCATGATCTTCAAAGGGTTTAGTGCCATTCAGTATCATAATCGAGTATAGTTTAGCATGAACTAACTCATGAATAATAAGATCATACAGTTTGTAGCCACTTGATTCGGTATTATCTATGGTGGAAGTTCTCAGATCGTCTTTGCAGAAGAATTTTATTTTAACCACTTGGACTCCATTTTTCACTGTATCGGTTGTGTATGTATATCCTGTATTATTTTCAAATATGTTCACTGCCTCTTTTTCAAGATCAGTTTTTGATTTCTCTGGATATATATCATCAACGTCATTACTATATTCCTCTTTAAATTCTTCCTCATCAACAAGATATATTTCGATTGGAACCTTTTTGTTGGTATTAGTTTTGTTCTTTATTTGCTTATCGACATCGTCCATGACACCACTCTCAAGTACTGTGTTAATCGCGTCTGTAAAGTCATCATACAAGTCATCGGGCATTATATTTTTATCACATCCGTTGGTTTCAGGAATATTGTTATCTACAGAAATAGAGTCATAGGCCGAGATAATCTGTATAAAAAGGCCCAGAAGTAGTCCAGCGATAATAATTTGTTTACGCATTACAAACTTCAATAATTTTTTTATTTTATATGTAGTTTTCTCTCCTTTTATCATCTTTTTTATTTGCAAGCAGAGCCTTTCCAAGCTCTCTCGACAATTAAACTTCGTTTTCAACGAATTTTAGTCTCTTTTTTGTTCAATATGAACTCTCTTTATATAAACTTTGCAAGAGATAAACCCCTCCATGTAAGACTTTCAGGATATCCCCTCTCTTCAGGATATCAGTTTTTCACCAATTCTTTATAGATTGAGATATAACAATTCTAAATATTGTTCTTGAGTTTATTTTTCCCCTGATTGGCAAAACATATTCTCAAAAAATTAAGCGAAAAGTTTTTAAAAGAGATGAGCCACTCTGCAAACCAGTGATATTATGGGAAAAACTGGAAGTGTAACGTGGATTAAAATAAAAGGAAGAAAAGGTCAAACTAGACTTGTTCCAGAGAAGAGGCAGAGATACAAAAAGCCAGGTCCTAATCAGAAATATACTTCCAGGGGAAAGAAAAGGCGGAGGATAGCAAGATCACCCAAGTCAATTGTGGGTGTAAAAGAGTGATTACTCTCCAAGGTAGTTTTATCTCTCTATTGTCTGTATTTTAATTGTCAATAATCGTGTTATTCGTTAAAAAATAAGAACTTTAACAACAATTTTATAAGAGTTGATTAAACTCGAGAATGATGGTAGCCCATACGATATTGATAATATCGGCCCTTGCAATAACCTTTATCGCAATTTTGATGTATTATGTGATCAGGGCTTTTGCCTCTGTCGGATTTACTTTTAGTGAGACACTGGTAGTAGTCTTTGGTTCTCTCGTTGCCTTTTTTTATCTCCCTGATATTCATTTAATCACGTACAACAACATGAATCTAATGGCTAATATAGCAGGTTTTTTAATCCCGTTTTTATTATCCATCAGACTGATTGTGACCAAAAGAGCACCGCTTATCAGATCTTTAGTTGGAATAGCTATTGTTGGATACCTAGTTCAAACCAATTCTGAGGTGAGTTTAGAGGGCGTGCTAGTGAGCAACATACCCGCTATCGTTCTCGTATCTTCTCTATATTCTCTTGCTTCTACTAGGAAATATGACGAAAAAGGACCAATTGCGTATATCTCTGGGAGTATGGGTGTTATAATTGGAGCGGACATCCTTAACCTGACAAAAATCAGCCAAACTGTCCCTCATGAGTTCTCATTGATTTTTGGAGGGGCTGGAGTTTTTGATGCTATATATCTGGTAGGCCTGTTTGCAATTCTTGTAGATATAATATTCAGCCTTGCTTACCGGTTGTATGACGATTTAGGAGTTGATGATGTGGGTAGTATGAACAGATCAGAAAAAAAGTTGTTGAACATAATTCAGAATGAAATTCCTGTGGAACAACGACCGTTTAAAGTGATCGGAGAACAAATTAATTTATCTGAGAAGCAGGTACTTCAGACTATTGAACGTCTGATTGACAAAGGTATAATCCGGAGGATCGGACCGATAATAAATCCCCGGGCTATTGGATATGTGAGTACTCTGGTTGCCATGAAGGTTGAGCCGGAAGATTTAGATAGTGTGGCAGAGAGTATAGGGTTGTTCCCTGAAGTTACACACAATTATGCAAGGGATGGTGGATACAATTTGTGGTTTACTATAACCGCAAAAGATGAAAAAAGAGTGCAAGAAATCCTTAAGAAAATTGAAGACGTAACTGGATATAAACCATATAACCTGCCAGCGAAGAGGGTGTTTAAAATTGGAGTCAAATTCGAATTTAGATGAAATGGACTGGAAACTGATACGATTGATCCAGGACTGGTTTCCCATAGAGGGACGGCCATATCTGGAAATCGGGAAAAGACTTGGAATCAATGAAGATGAAGTAATGGAGCGATTACGAAGATTAATATCACTGGGAGTGATCAGGAGGTTAAGTGCATCCATTAAACACAGGAAGGCTGGATTTGGAGCTAATGGGATGGTTGTATGGAATGTTGAGGATGATAGGGTTGAAGAAATCGGTAGGAAAATTGCAGAGTTCCCAGAGGTCACCCACTGTTATGAACGCCCAAGATTAGAAGACTGGAATTACAATATATATGCCATGATCCATGGAAGAACAAGAGATGAAGTAATTGAGAAGATAGAAGAGATTTCCAAGACGATAGGGGAGAAAGAATATCGTGTTGTGTGGAGTGTGAAAGAGTATAAAAAGACTCATTTCAGAGTCAGGTAAAGGGTGTATGAAATACCTTCCAATTTTTCTGGACTTCAGTAACAAACTGGTGGTTATTTTTGGAGCAGGATCAGTGGGTAAAAGAAAAATGCTTTATTTTATGGGTAAGGCTAAAATAAGGATTATTAGTGAATCCATACCCTCTGATTTTAAACAAATGGCAAATCATAGAGTTGAGATCATTGTTGCCACTATCAATGAACATAATTTCCATAGATTCCTTCAGGATGCATTTCTGGTTATTCCAGCCACAAATGATCCTTCGTTAAATGAAAAAATAGCTAAAGAAGCTCAACGAATGGGGAAGCTTGTGAACCTCACCACATCTGCGGGGGAAGTCCTCCTCCCTTCCCTGATATCAAAGGACAATTTCTCTATAGCCATTTCTACTCATGGTATGAGTCCTGGTCTCTCAAAATTATTAAGGATTAAATTAGAGGAATGTATCCCGAAGAATTTTGATTTAATGGTAAAACTTATTACAGAGCTAAGAAATTACATTAAAATGGAGATATCAGATCAGAAAGAAAGAGAAAAACTCCTATGGGAGATTATGAATGATGCTCATATGTGGGAGTTGCTTGACCAATCTTATGAAGAAGCTGAAAGATATGCTTTTAAGAGGTTGAAAAATGGAGATCGCAAATCTGGTAATTTCCCATAAGCGGGCTAGTGTTGAAGAAATCCAGAAGGCCTGGCATGGTGATTACAGATCTCTTATTGAGCAGGTTCTCTCGAATCCTGGTATAAAAGAGTGTGCTGTCTTAAATACATGTAACCGTGTCGAACTGTACGTTGTGGGTACCCAATGTAAAGAGTTTCTATATTCTTTTGCTAAACGCATGAATGTATGTGAACGAATAATTGAAATCCACGAAAATTCGAAATGTTTGGAGCATCTTCTCAGAGTCGCTTCTGGCCTTGAATCTATGATGGTAGGGGAGGATCAGATTCTGGGTCAGGTAAAAGAGTTTTACTGTCTTGCCAAGGAAATGGGAGGAGTTGGAGAAATACTGGATATAGTTTTTAAAAAAGCCATTAATGTAGGTAAGAAAGTACGTAATCGAACTTCCATAAATAAGGGGGCAGTTTCGATAGGATCTGCGGCTGTACAGCTTGCAGAAAACAGGTTAGGCTCTTTTAAGGATAAAAAAGTGCTGATTGTGGGAGCAGGTGAGATGGGAACCCTTGTGGCAAGGGCACTAGCTCATAAGAACGCCGATGTAATTCTGGTGGCAAACAGAACCTTTGAAAGAGCAAAGTTTCTTGCCAATAAGATTGATGGTATAGCAGTACCCTTCGAGGAACTTGGCAAGTATATGGTTGGTTGTGATGTTGTGATTTCTGCCACTGCAGCACCACACCCGGTCATTACAAAATCTCTGGTGGAAGGTGTGATGAAACTGAGAAATCAACCGTTATATCTTATAGACATAGCACTTCCGCGGGATATTGAAGAGGGTGTTGAGGATATAGACGATGTGGTCGTTGTGACTATAGATGGTTTGAGAGAGATCAGCAGGAAAAATCTAGAGAGGAGGTTGAAAGAGGCAAAAAAAGCAGAAGCTATTATTGCTGAAGAGTTAAACCATCTTAGTCAGTTGCTCAAAGAAAGAGAAGTTAATGATCTCATAAGTAGAATTTATGGTTCTGCTGAAACTATAAAGGATCACGAAATCGTAGAACTGTTTCATAAACTGAAAGCGAGGTACGGAGTAGATGAAGAGGTGCTTCCAGTCCTTGAGGATTTTGCTTCGTCTCTAATAAAAAAACTCTTTCACAGGCCTACTGTGGTGTTACGAAATGCAGCTCGAAATGAATCGAAAGATTTAATAAAAGCGGTAGAAAAGCTCTTTGTAACTGGTGAAACTCATGATGTTTCCGAAAAGAAGGATGAGGAGGTTAAGACTGGAGAGAATCAGGCCGTTAATTCGTGAAACAACTCTTTCTGTTAATGACCTTATAATGCCCTTTTTTGTGGATGAGACTATAAAAAAACCTGTAGAGATATCATCAATGCCAGGCCAGTACAGATATCCAGTTGAACAGATTTCTGATGAAGTGGGTAATTGTCTTGAAACTGGCTTAAAGGCGTTCATCCTTTTTGGCATTCCTTCCTCAAAGGATGATATCGGTTCTTCAGCTTTTGATGAGGATGGTGTAATTCAAAGGGCAGTGAAATCTATAAAAGCTGACCATCCAGACGCTGTAGTGATTACAGATGTGTGTTTGTGTGAGTACACCTCTCATGGCCATTGTGGCATAGTAGAAAATGAATCTGTGCTCAATGACCCTACTCTGGAAATACTAGGAAAAACTGCAGTAAGCCATGCAAGAGCTGGAGCTGATATTGTTGCCCCTTCTGGTATGATGGATGGAATGGTTGAGGCCATAAGAACATCCCTCGATGAAGAGGGTTATGAGAATGTGTTGATAATGTCTTATGCAGCAAAATATGCTTCGGCGTTTTACGGCCCCTTCAGAGATGCAGCAGACTCAGGGTTCTCATTCGGAGATAGAATGGGGTATCAGATGGATCCCCCCAATTCCGACGAGGCATTGCGTGAGGTGGAGCTAGATATCATTGAAGGAGCAGACATTATTATGGTTAAACCTGCTCTAAGCTATCTAGATATCATCATCAAAGTTAAATCTGAATTCGGTATGCCGACAGCAGCATACAACGTTAGTGGAGAGTATGCAATGGTAAAGGCAGCAGCTATACAGGGATGGCTGAAAGAAGAGGAAATAGTTAATGAGATGTTGATCTCCATTAAAAGAGCTGGAGCTGATCTTATACTCACGTACTTTGCTAAAGATGTGGCGAGGCGATTGCATGAATATGGAGAAATCTGAGAAATTATATCGGAAGGCCAGGAATCTACTTCCGGGTGGTGTTAGCAGTCCTGTCAGGGCGATAAAGCCTTACCCCTTTTATACAGTTAGAGCAGAAGGCTCAAAACTTTATGATGTCGATGGGAATGAGTATATTGACTATTGTATGGGATACGGCCCTCTGATACTTGGACACAGAAATCCTACTATTCAGCAGGCCATAGCCGAGCAGATGGAAAAAGGATGGTTGTATGGCACTCCCACTCCATCTGAACTGGATATGGCTCAAATGATAGCTGATGCGTTTGAAAGTATTGAGATGGTCAGGTTTGTGAATTCTGGCTCGGAAGCTACTATGTCAGCCCTTAGGATTGCAAGGGGGTTTACAGGTAAGGAGAAGGTTATTAAAATTGAAGGAGGATTCCATGGCGCCCATGATGCTGTGCTTGTAAAGGCTGGGTCTGGAGCTACAACACACGGGGTGCCCAACTCTATGGGTGTGCCTGTAGATTTTGTGAAAAACACACTCCAGGTACCCTATAACGATGTTGAGGCATTGATCGAGTTGATTGAGAAAAACAGAGATAATGTTGCCTGTCTTATAATGGAGCCAGTGATGGGAAACTCAGGCCTTATTTTACCTAAGGATGGATATCTCAAAGAAGTGAGACGCGTCACAGAAGAGAATGATGTACTGCTGATTTTTGACGAAGTTATAACTGGTTTTAGGGTATCCTATGGAGGTGCCCAGGATTACTATGGGGTGCACAGCGATTTAACCACTCTTGGAAAGATAGCAGGGGGAGGACTCCCTTTTGGTATTGTAGGTGGAAAAGAGGAGATAATGGAGCATTTATCTCCGTCTGGGAAGGTGTATCAGGCCGGGACTTTTAATGGAAATCCGTTAGTACTGGCAGCTGGACTCGCCACTCTTCGCTTTCTGAGAAATAATGATGTCTATGGGTACCTGGAACAGTGTGGAAAGGAATTAAACAAGGGGATAAATGATACAATTCATGATCTGAAATTGGAATATAATCTCTCGTCACTGGGCTCTATGTTTTGCCTCTTTTTTGGTGAAACACCGGGTAATTATGAGGAAGCGTTGCAATGTGATAAAGATCGATTTCTTCAGTTCTTCTACGAACTCTTGAAAGAAGGGATATTTTTCCCCCCCTCCCAGTATGAAACCTGCTTTATAAGCTACGCTCATGAAACAGAAGATATTCAGAAAACCATTGAGGCCGTACATGTATGTCTGAAAAGATTGTGATAGGAACAAGGGGCAGTAAACTCGCATTAGCCCAGACAAAGATGGTGGCAGATCTTCTCTCAAAAGATGGTGTCGAATATGAAATAAAGATTGTAAAAACAAGTGGTGATCGATTTACTGAAAAACCTCTTACCGAATTCGGTGGGATGGGTGCCTTTGTAAGAGAAATCGATAAACTTCTTGTAAAAGGAGTAATTGATGTAGCAGTCCATAGCCTTAAAGATGTTCCAACGAAGGGAATAGAGGGTACAGTGATTGCAGCAGTACTGCCAAGAGAGAGCCCATTCGATGTTCTAGTATCAAGGAAAGGAAATCTGGATGAACTGCCCTCAGGAGCTGTTATTGGCACTTCAAGCATGAGAAGGAGAGCACAGCTCAAACGATACCGAAAGGATGTCATTGTGGAAAATCTGAGGGGAAATGTTGATACACGCTTGAGGAAACTTCGGGAAGGTATGTATGATGCCATCATTCTTGCTGAAGCTGGAATCAAACGACTTGGAATTTCTGCTGATTACAAACCTCTGAACCTGAAAGATTTCGTTCCATCAGCCAATCAGGGAATAGTAGCCATTGCTACTAGGAAAGGAGAAGAGTATCTGGTGAGAGATTATAATCATGAGACGACATATGTGGAAGGAATGGTAGAAAGAGAGATAATCCGGGTTCTTGGGGCAGGATGTATAGTCCCTGTAGGAGTACATGCCCGTTATACCGGTTCGATTATTGAAGTTATTGCCGAGATCCTTTCTTCTAATGGGGAAGAGACAGTAAGGGTTGAGAAATCAATACCTTTTGATGACTGGATCAAAGAAGCCAGAAAAATTGGTAATATGTTAGTGGAAAAAGGAGGAGGAGATTTGATTGAAAAAGCGGTTCGGTAAGGTTTTCCTGGTCGGAGCTGGACCAGGAGACCCAGAATTAATGACCGTAAAAGCCAGGAGAGTTCTTGAGGAAGCTGATGTGATTCTATATGATAGTCTTGTCGGAGAGCAGATTATAGAGATGCTCATGGAAATGGAAGCTGAATTAATTGATGTTGGTAAGAGGGGGGGATTTCACAGATATTCTCAAGATGAGATAAATCAGATGATTGTTGGGTACGCAAAAGAAGGAAAAACAGTAGTCAGATTGAAAGGCGGTGATCCCTATCTGTTTGGAAGAGGTGGAGAAGAGGCTGAAGTAATCGCTGAAGAGGGAATTGAGGTCGAAGTGGTACCGGGGATAACCTCTGCCATTGCAGTACCTGCTAGTGCTGGGATTCCTGTGACTCACAGAGATTTTGCCTCTTCTGTAACATTTATCACAGGTCATGAGGCAGATGAGAAAGAGAAGACATCGATTAACTGGAAAGCGTTAGCTGAACTTGGAGGAACTTTGGTCATCTTGATGGGTGTAAAAAAACTTGCAGACAACATCACTCGCCTTTTAGGATATGGTATGAGCCCAGAAACACCTGTAGCAATAATCGAGAAAGGAACGACACCTTTCCAAAAAGTTACAGTTGGTAAGCTGAAGAATATAGTAGATATGGCGGAAAAGAATAAAGTAAGACCTCCTGCAATTGTGGTTATTGGAAGGGTTGTCACACTCCATGAAAAACTTTTTTATAAAAAATAATATCTAGCCATAATAACCTAAAAATCTTGAATTAACAAAAAATTTATTAACGGGCTGTGGTGTATCTTGCATGAAGGGACAAAGTTGGGAGGTGATGTCATGGATGATGGAGTGATCTTTGTTGGAAATAAGCCTCTGATGAACTACGTAATGGCTACTATGGCGAAATTCAGCAATGGAATTGGGGAGGTGACACTAAAAGCACGAGGAAGAGCGATTTCCAGAGCAGTCGATGTTGCAGAGTTGATCAGACGGAGAGTACTTCCGGAGATCCAACTTAAAAAAATCGACATTACTACAGAAGAGCTTACAGATGAAAATGGACGAGACATCAATGTTTCTGGAATTGAAATTGTTTTGGCTAAACCATAAAGATTTTTTAATGTAACTTTCTTTTTTATCCTGTATGGCTCTTTTATCGGTTTTACTGGCTGAAAGTTCTCTTGAAACAGTACCCGAAGAGTTGTGGAATGCACCAGAGATAGTAAAAGATGCTAAAAAGCGAAATAAGCATCCTTCAAAAATTTTACTGGACTCATCCAGACACCATCGGGCAATGAGGTACCTTGAAAACAGAGAGAAAAGAGGGAGACCTGATGTAATTCATTCTACCCTGTTACTTCTTTTGGATTCGCTGGCTTCACGTAACAATTTTCTGGAAGTGTATATCCATACACTTCAGGACCTTATGATCTACGTTAATCCGATTACTAGATTACCGAGAAATTACAATCGGTTTGTAGGACTAATGGAGGACCTGTTATGTAAAAAGGAGATTGTCAGCGAAGATACAACTCTGTTAAAGCTCTTAAACTGTTCTGTTGAGGATATTTTAAGCGATCCTGTCATTGTTATGACTTCAACAGGTTATGGAACCATTAAAGATATGCAAAGGATTTTTCGAAAAAATATAGAGAATAACGTAAAAACATGGGTCATTATAGGTGGATTTCCCCATGGAGAATTTAAAAGGGATTTTCATGGTTTCCCCATCTCTTTAGGGAGTACAAGTCTATCTGCCTTATACACAGCTTCAAAAGTATTATGTGTTTTCGAGGAGATGACCTTATAATGAGAATATCAGATATGGTGGAAAGGGAGATTGTGGAAATTTTTAAAAATGCTCCCTATGAAGATGAAAGAGTAGTGGTGGGCCCTGGAGATGATGATTGTGCTATAGTCAATATTGGTGGGAATTACCTTGCCATAACGACTGACATGGTTCATGAAACTACAGATTTTCCAACGGGGATGACGCCAGAAGAAATTGGATTTATGGCCATAGCTGTAAATTTAAGCGATCTTGCCTCCTGTGGAGCAGACCCAGCTTTTTGCCTTCTATCTGCTGGATTGCCCGGAGAACTGGAAAAGGAGATCCTTGAGAGAATTGTCGATGGTGTACTCGAATGTTTGCAAAGGTATAGAGTTGCTCTTATCGGGGGAGATGTAGACTACCATGAGGAACTAACTCTGTCTGCTACGGGTATAGGTATTTTTCCTGAAGGGAGATTTCTTACCCGAAAAGGAGCAGAAGTGGGGGATTATGTATACGTTACTGGACCTCTTGGAGCTGCAGAGTACATTCTTGAAAGATTACGAAATAACGAAACCAGAGAAGAGATAAACAATATAGAACTTCTGTTCAAACCTACGCCAAAGATACAGGAAGGAAGAGATATCCTTGCCTCTGGGGTAGGAAAATGTATGACTGATATAAGTGATAGTCTTGCAGTATCTTTGTACGATCTTTCGAGGGCTAGTAATGTGGGATTTGAGATCTATAAAGATCGTCTGCCCATTTTCGAAGAGGCTGTCTCATTTTACGGGAAAGAGAGGGCTATTGAGCTTTCACTTTATGGTGGGGGAGATTTTCAACTCCTTTTTACTTCAGAAAGAAGAGATCTGAGATACCCTTGTATTGGAAAAGTGGTGGCTGAAGGGATATATTTGGTTGATGAATGTGGTGGTAGAGAACAAATCATAGAAAAAGGCTATTCCCATTTTCGATGAATTATCGGCCGCTAATTAATATCCGTAATCAAAAGATTTATTTAGATTGCTGGATTGTAAAGCCTTGCTCGACCGTGGGGTGGAACATTGGAGCTGACTGAGATTGAAGAAAAATGGCAGAGAGAATGGATAAAGCAGAGAGTGTTTGAAGCAGACCCTGATGGGAGAAAAAAATTCTTCATCACGATACCCTATCCATATTTAAACGGGAACCTCCATGCAGGTCATACTAGGACCTTCACAATTGGAGATGTCATAGCCAGATTTAAACGAATGAAAGGTTTTAACGTTCTGTTTCCCATGGGATTCCATGTAACTGGTACTCCCATCATCGGGCTCGCAGAACTGATCGCTAAAAAGGATCCTCAGACCATGGAGGTCTATTCTAGATACCATGATGTTCCTCTGGACATCCTCACTACTCTGACAACTCCTGAGCGCATAGTGGAGTATTTTAGTAAAGAGGCTGAAGAAGCCATGAAAGCCATTGGTTTTTCCATCGACTGGAGAAGGAAATTTACCACCACCGATGATACTTATAAAAAATTTATTGAATGGCAGTTCAGAAGGCTTAAAGAGAAAAATCTAGTGGTAAAAGGCTCTCATCCGGTCAGGTACTGTCCTCATGACCAGAATCCAGTAGAAGATCATGACATTCTTGTGGGTGATGAGGCAACTATTGTGGATTATACGGTAATTAAGTTTAAGTTGGACGGTGTCATTTTTCCATGTGCCACTCTACGACCAGAAACTGTTTTTGGTGTTACCAACATATGGCTGAACCCGGAAGGTAGATATTTTCTGGTAAATGTGGATGACGAACAGTGGGTAGTCAGTGTAGAGGCTGAGGAAAAACTAAGATTTACTGATAAGAATGTTGAGATTATAAGAGAAGTTGATTCAAGTGAATTCTTTGGAAAATACGTCTTGAATCCCGTTACAGGTGACAAAGTTCCAGTGTTGCCAGCCACTTTCGTGGATGGTGATAGTGCGACTGGTGTGGTGATGAGTGTTCCTGCCCATGCGCCTTATGATTATGTTGCCTTGAAAGAGCTGGAAAAAAATGACGAAATACTGGTCCGTTATGGAATTGACAGAAGCATTATTGAATCCATTAAACCCATCGTGTTAATCGAAATTGAGGGTTTCAAAATTCCAGCAGAAGATGTGGTAGTACGAGAGAAAATTAAAAGCCAGATAGACCATGAGAAACTGGAACGAGTTACAAAACTGATATACAAAAAAGAATTCCATAAAGGCGTGTTGAATCAGACAACTGGAAAATATGCAGGAAAAAAGGTTTCAGAGGTAAAAGATCTACTGGTTAGCGAATTAATGGAAAAAAAGATTGCAGATGTTTTTTACGAATTCAGTGTAAAGCCAGTAATTTGTAGGTGTGGGACCAAATGTGTGGTTCGGGTAGTAAAAGATCAGTGGTTTTTGAATTATTCCAATCCAGAATGGAAACAGAAAGTTATGAAATGCCTTGAGAATATGGATATAATTCCCGAGGCTTACAGGATTGAATTCGAAAATAAAATAGATTGGTTGAAAGATAAAGCATGTGCCCGAAGGAAAGGTCTTGGAACAAAGCTTCCATGGGATCCAGAGTGGTTGATCGAATCTTTGGCTGATTCAACCATCTACATGGCCTATTATGTTCTCGCCTCTTACATTAACTCAGGACTAATAATAGCTGATAATCTAAATGATGAATTTTTTGATTATGTGTTTTATGGACTCGGAGACGGAAAGAAAACTGCAGAAAAGTCTGGGATATCTGAAGACTTACTGAACCTAATTAGAGAAGAATTCGAATACTGGTATCCTGTAGATCTAAGATCATCAGGCAAAGATCTAGTGGCCAATCATCTGCTGTTTTTCTTGTTTCATCATGTTGCTCTGTTCCCTCCAGAAAAGTGGCCTAAAGCAATAGCAGTCAATGGCTATGTTTCACTTGAAGGGAAAAAGATGAGCAAATCTAAAGGACCATTACTCACCATGAAAAGAGCTGTAAAAAAATATGGAGCGGATGCAACCAGATTGTACATTCTCAGCAAAGCATCACACCTACAGGATGTGGATTGGAGGAAAAAAGAGGTCGAAAATATTGTAAATCATCTCTATAGGTTTATACAACTTGCTGAAGAGATGTTTACAGGCAGTGGCCCTGAAAGCACAGTAGATACATGGATGATGAGCCGTTTAAATTTCAGGATAAAAGAAGTAACTCTCGCCCTTGAAAAACTCGAGACTAGAGATGCTATACATACAGCCTTTTATGAGCTAATGAATGATGTGAGATGGTATATGAAACGTGGGGGGAAAAAACTCCTCAAAGATATCCTCCATATATGGGTTAGACTTATTGCACCTTTCACCCCCCATATCGCTGAAGAGGTGTTCTCTTGGTTTGAAGAGGGACTTGTTTCTACAGCATCATTCCCTGAATGGGATGAGAGTCTGATCAGCAAGGAAGTAGAAATACAGGAAAACTACTTGATCTCAGTGATGGATGATATCCGTGAGGTGGTTAGTTTAATTAAAAAAGAGGATATCGGTGGCATATGGATATACGTCGCACCTGAGTGGAAGAAAAAGGTTGTTGAATCTTCAAGAGAATGGAAAGATCCCAGAGAAGCAATGAAAGCCATTTTTAAAGATAAATTCATGAGAGAGAAGGGAAAGGAAGTATCACAACTTATAACTGAAGTGTATGAGGGAAAAGTAAATATGGATTTTGCTCTTTTGGACGAGTTTACATTGCTAAATAGAGAGCGAAAATTCCTCGAAAATGAATTTAAATGTAAGGTGATAGTTGAAAGGGCGGAATCACCCAAATATGACCCTCAAAATAGGAGTAAAAGAGCGTCGCCGGGTAAACCGGCGATATATGTGGAGTAATCTACACAGACAGAATTGACAGGAAGGAATTCATAATCCCCTGAATCAAATCCTGTTGAGTCACCAGCCCAACCACTTCTCCATCTTTTGTTACATATACCTGTTTAATATTCTTTTCCAACATCAGTCGTGTAGCCTCGTACAGGCTGGCATCCTCTTCGATTGTAATCAAGGGGGAGCTCATAACCTCTGAAACTTTTACTTTATCGGGATTAAGTTTCCTGGCTACCACTTTTCTAAGGATGCTCCCCTCTGTAATTATTCCAACGGGCAAACTATCTCTGGTAACAAGCAAACATTTTCTGCCCTCACTTGCCATTTTTTCAGCAGCCTCACAAACACTGGCCTTCTCATCAATCGAAGTGACCTTTTTATGCTCTACATCTCTTACTTTCAAAGTAATAGGCATCTTCCATCACCGGAGATTATTATCTTTTATTTAATATTTAATTTTTTTGAAAGCCCTCCTGATAACACGTCCTTTTACATCGAAAGTAGAAAGTCTAAATTTTGTGGTAATAGTGCACTTTCTCATTTCCAAGATATGAGTCTTATATATCAAGGTTTTATATGTAATGGTTCTACATATAACTAATGAGTCAACTCTCCGACATCAACAATAAGTCAACATAATCCGAAAAGTTAAGATATAAGTAAAGCCTCCTACAGTTGATGTCGGTCCTTGTAATATCGATCGGTGGTTCTATACTTATACCAGATTTTAATGTGGAAAGGATTAAGCAATATGCAGAGGTAATAAATACCATCGCCAGAGATAATAAAGTCTTCGTCGTTGTAGGTGGAGGCTGGATATCTAGAGAGTATATAACCGCAGCAAGACGTCTCGGAGCGAAAGAAGCCATCTGCGATCTTATTGGAATAGAAATAACGCATGTTAACGCAAGGTTATTGATAAGTGCTCTTGGAGATAATGCCTATCAGGAAGTAGCTCTTGACTTTAAAGAAGCAATGAATGCTTCTAAAGGAAATAATATCGTGGTTCTTGGGGGTATGTTTCCCGGTCAGACTACTGACGCTATAGCAGCTCTTCTGGCCGAATATGTGAATGCAGACTTGCTCATAAATGCTACTTCCGTTGATGGAGTGTACACTTCAGATCCGAAAAAAGATAAAAACGCAAGGATGATTCATCGAATGACTCCTGAGGAGTTATGTGAAATCGTAATGAAAGAGGTCATGTCTGCAGGTATAAGTTCCGTTCTTGATCCGGTTGCAGCGAAAATAATAGAAAGAAGTGGTATACGAACTGTTGTAATAAACGGGAAAGATCCAGAGAATATCTCCAAAGCTGCAAGAGGAGAGGGAGTTGGAACTGTAATTTCTCCAGATTAGTGGTTTACAAATTATGGTATGTATAAGGTAATTCATGACATTATTATAGATATAGCTCCAAAAAGTTTATATTGTAAAGAGAATAGAGATATATAAAGGTGAGGAAATGATTGCGCAGTATGGTTATAAAGACGGCTCTGGAACGTATTACATTAGTATAGATACCGATAAATGTAACGGGTGTGGAGAGTGTGTCACAGCATGTCCGGCTGGTGTTTTTGAAGTTGGAGAAGATGAAGCCGACCCTTTTCGAGAGGAACCGGTTGCTAAAGTGAAAGAAGAACACAGAAAAAAGCTCAGGTTTAGTTGTGCTCCATGCAAACCAACTGGTGGATGGAAGACTTTACCCTGTATAGAATCCTGTTCGACAGATGCCATTTCTCATTCTTGGTAATTTTTATGTCGGAAGAGAGTTGGGAGAAAGCTTTCACAATTGAGAAAGAAAGAATGAAAGAATTCGTAGATATGTATGAATCCATGGGTTACGAGGTGAAGATAGAAGAAACAGAAGGCTGTGGGATGGATGATGGTGGCAATTGCAGTGTATGTTACTTGAGCGGTGATTACGTAACTATATATATTCGCAGAAAGGATCTGTCAGGAGAAGATGAGGATCTATTTGATTAAAAAGGATAGTAGACTTTGTTATTGAGGACGGGTATAAGGGCCATAATTACCGCTATTTTTGTAATATCCCTCCTACTTAATTTATTTCTTGTCAAAAATCCAACTGCTCCGGTAGTTTTACCGAGATTCTCTATTCCTGATATCTCGGCCATGATTTCACCAACCTCTCTACCCTTTTTGACTTTCTGGACGACCATAGCAGGGTATTCAAATCCGGGCCCACATCCTATGGAGGTCCTGCTCCCATCAAAAATAGCACAAAACTGGAGATCCAGATAACCGGTAGTGGTGTGGGGGAATGGTACTAATCCTGCTTCTATCCCAATAGAGAAGTCTATTTCCTCTGAGTATGCGTTTTTAGCCCTGTTGACCGCTCCTAATATGACTTCGTCACCTACTGGTTGAGATGAGACCTTCGAATCCACTTTCACGCCCTCAACCAGTATATCATCAAAAAACAGGGAAAAAGCATCTTTAACTGCATGAATCTTAACAGGATTCAAAGAACCCACTCTCAATCGCATAATAGAACACCATATCGATCTATCTCTCCATTTTTTATCCTTGTTGCAGAAATTGGTTTTCCATCTTGGGAGAAGACGAAATCCACCTTGACCACTGTTATAGGTCTCAGCCCTTTTTGAACACGAATCTGATTTATTTCCTCACCCACAGGATATGTTTCAGGAGAAACAACCAGATAATCAAAGTCTTCTTCAAGAGTGGTTCCATATGGAGTTCTTAGTTTTATTATAGGCAAATCTAGACCATATTTCAATTTAATGTATTGTCTGACATTTTCTGCTCTGAGGTGAAATGGAAGCACAGACCTCAACCTCTTTCTGGCCATTTCATCAGAGGTAACCCCAATAAGTGTGTTCTCTCCTCCTAGCTCTATAGCCTTATCAATAAGGGCTTTGTGACCTTCATGGAGGGGTTCAAAGGTACCGCCCAGAGCCACTTTCATACAGATCACCACTGAATTTCAGTGTTGTATTTAAAAAAGTGTCGTTTTTCTACCATCAAACGCACTCGTTTGATCTGCAATGAGGTATCTCTTGTTGTCAATACTTCCCTTTGACATGTATTTATGCCTTTATTCAATTTTACTACTAAAGACGGACAGATACCAGTAAAACAGAATTCATATCAGCCTCATTTATTCGTTTACTCCTCTTTAAATACTTTTGAAGTATCCTCTTCTATTGAAGGGATAGTTAAATAAATAATAATATGGAAAATATAAATACTACTGAAAGATAGTTCTCCTATCAAGGTCTCAGAATAGTAAGTGATTATAACTCATGTTAGACAATGTGAAGAAATTTGACAGAACAGTTCTACCGTATACATTTTAATGCTTCATGTTTTCTTGAAGAAATTATCAGGTTTTTCAAAATCTTTTTTAAAGATTCGACTTCCCCTGATTTACCACTGATGGGTGCTACCACATCCGGCCACTGTCTCCAAGGGGGCAAAAGACCCATACACTCAATTATGTAGTCGATAGCTTGGTCAGGATCACGTATCTTATCCATTTTGTTTATAGCCAGTATCACTGGAAAGTCAAACACATGAAAGTAATGAAAAAGCTCCACATCCACTGGTATCTCTCCTTTTCTTGTACACCTTTTAGCTATGTCTATAAATCCAGGAGCATCTATCACATGAATAACAGCTGTTATTGAGGTGGATCTCTTTTCAATGTACTCAAGGACTCCTACACCAATCCGCCTTATGTCCTTCCCTCTCAACCCATGCATGTAACCATATCCAGGAAGATCTGTAAAAATGAATCCTTTACATTTAAAATGAAATGGTTTTAGAGTAACTCCTGGTTTTTTCCCTATCTTGACTTTTACTCCAAATATCTGCCTGAATAGGGTGGATTTCCCAACATTAGAACGTCCGACAAAAACAAATTCATTACGCCGGTTCACGGCCAGAGACCATAATATGCGTTGAGAGCTATCACAATGACTGTCACTACAAGTCCAAGAATAATGATGCTTTTGGGACTTACTTTAATCGCAGAATCTTCTACTTCATAATACCTCATTATTCCAGCTGAGGACATTAAAGGAGACTGACTTTTTTTCCCTTTTGCCATACAAATATCCAGTCGTCGAATCTATTATTTTAAGTTTACTATCTCATTGTCGAAAGGATTATAGGCTTGGCAGTATATAAGAAATTGTTAGTAGAATTGATGTAGAATGAGGTCTCTTCTGAAATAAGAGGCTTACATAACGATAAGAGATAACCCTATTTTTGTCGTTCTCTACAGCCATATTTAACTCTTAGATTCTGGTAAGATTTAAATCAGAGGTGCGGATTAGTTTCCACTATGATTCTTGTGGAGGGAGTATATCTAGATCTAGATCTTAACCTCTTTAGGGGAAGGATAGTAAAAAAAGGAAAGAGAGTGATTTTTGAAGAAGATGATACAGTCGACCCTAAGCATCTTATCCTCCCTCTTCTATTCAATGCTCATGTGCATCTTGGCGATTCCATTTTTAAAGATCCTCCGTATATACCTCTTAAAAAGCTAGTATCCCCACCTGATGGGTTGAAACATAGAATTTTAAGCACATCACAAGAAAAGGCCAAAATAAAGGCTATTTCCAGGACCCTTCAGTATATGCTTTCAGCAGGTACAGGTTATGGGGTAGAGTTCAGGGAAGAAGGATTAAAAGGAGTGGATATTCTATTAAGGGCCATAAACGCTGCTGATTTAGCCCCTAAATTGATCATTCTATCCAGACCAGGTGATATCGAGGAGGGAGAAAAGCTTATTGAGGTTTCTGATGGATTTGGCATGAGCAGTGTTAGGGATCACAGCTATAAGTTTCTTGAAGATCTCAGAGAAATAGTTAGAAAAAACAATGGAATTTTTGCCATTCATGCCGGGGAATTAGACGATAGAGATGTAGATGATGCACTGGCATTAGAACCTGATCTATTGATACATATGCTTTCGGCAACCAGACGTCAGTTGCGTATGGTAGAAGATCTTGAGATTCCTATTTGTCTATGTTTAAGGTCTAACGCTGCCTATGGAAATCTTGACACCACCAATGCGGAATTTTTTAGAAATTATAAACATATCGTATTAGGTACAGATAATGTTATGATAAACTCTCCCAACATTTTCAGAGAAATGGAATTTGCATCCAAACATTTTTTTAAAAATGATAAAGCAGTGATAAGAGGAATTTTTAATGGATATCGCATATTTAAAAAGAAGGTGGACTCATTTCTGGTAATGGATCTTAAGACAAACAATATGGATTTTTCATCCGACCCTATACGTTCTTTTGTCAGAAGGAGTGAAGCAAGCGATATAACAGGGATTATCAGGAATGGATCATGGATTTTTTACCGGAAGAAAGGTTTTTAAGCAATGAGTTGGTTCAGTAGGTCGCCGGCTGAGGTGTGTATGATGATCGCTAGAGATATAATGAATGAGGATGTTATAACTGTCTCCATACCTGGTTCTAGAGATGAGGTTCTGGATGTTTTGAAAGAGCACGGGATCTCTGGGGTTCCAGTTTTGAAAGATGGAACTCTTGTAGGGATTATAACAAGGAAAGACATATTAAATAATCCAGAGGAAGAGCAGATTGCCCTGTTAATGACCAGAAATCCTATTGTTGTAGATCCAAATGTAGATATCACTGAGGTGGTGGAGGTTCTTATCAAATCCAATATCCGGAGAATTCCTGTGGTAGAGGATTCCAAGTTAGTTGGGATAATAACAGTCGCTGATGTTGTGAAGGCTATGGCGGAAATGGACATAGATAAAAGAGCAGGGGATTTCATATCTGAATATACTTGTCCGGTATGGGAAGAGACCCCTTTAAATGTCATAGTGGAAATTATGAGGCTTGGTAGGTCAGAAGCCCTCCCCGTACTTGACTCTAGGGGAAAACTGTCTGGAATTATTGATGAAAAAGGCATTATCAACCTCATCTCTCTGGAAGATCTGGTTGAAAAATCTGATTATTCTCAGGCTGGGGGAGATGATGAATGGACATGGGAAGGGTTAAGGGACTACACCAGAAAATATTTTGAAGTCACAGTTATACGGCTTCCAGATGAACCTGTGAAAAATGTAATGAGTGAGGCTGTGTCGGTGTATCCCCAGGTGAGTGTAGTAGAATGTGCAAAAAAAATGGTTAAAACCAAAATAGATTACCTCGCTGTTATAACTCCAGAAGAGAATCTCCTTGGTCTTCTATTTGATCGAAACCTCATTAGAGCTATTTTGTAAGAGGTGTCTCTGGGTTGGATCTTCCTAACGATGAAATTAGAAATCTCGAAAAAGAGTATGGGGTTCCTCGAGAGAGTCACATTGATATTGTGATGGATGATAGTGAGTGTGAACTGGTACGAATGTCTGCCAGAAAAGGAAGGAATCACGATGTTACTGTATTTATATTCAAAGGAAATAGGCTCATTCTTATAAAAAAACATTCATATCCTGATGGAGTCTACAGAGCCCCCAGTGGTGGGATAAATGAGGGAGAAAGTGTTTTGGATGGAATTAACCGTGAAATATTTGAAGAAACTGGAACGATAATAAGTCTTAAGAGATATCTGCTCAGGGTATATGCACGATTTATTTGCGGTGATGAGGTTATACCATGGGTATCTCACGTTTTTCAAGCCAGGTATGTGGAAGGAGATATGATTCCCCGGGATAAAAAAGAAATTGCAGGAATCAAACTAGCCACTATTGAGGAAATGCAATCGACAATACGAAATGCCATGCTAGCAGATGGTAGAGCAGGATTTAAATATCGGGTTTTTCTTACTGATGAAGTTGTTAAGGAAATGTACATGAGGAGCAATCCTTCAACATCAAATCGAAGAGATTAAAAGTATGAGGTAAAATTGAATGGAGGTGTTAAGACATGGTGCAGTTTGATAAAGTTGGAGAAAAGGATGTCACAAGGGCAATAGTGTCTGAGTTTACCCGTGATTTTGAGAGATATGCTGGTTCTGATGTGATAATAGTCGGTGGTGGACCCAGTGGATTGATGGCTGCAAAAGAACTTGCGGAAAATGGAATTCAGGTCCTCATAATTGAGAGAAATAATTATCTGGGTGGAGGTTTCTGGATAGGCGGTTACTTGATGAATAAAGTCACTGTTAGAGGGCCGGGAAATGAAGTTCTTGATGAGTTAGAGATTCCCTATTCTGAGTATGTTCCCGGTCTTTATGTGGCAGATGGTCCACATGCCTGTTCCAAACTTATTGCTGCAGCATGTGATGCTGGAGCAAAGATCCTGAACATGACAAAATTCGATGATGTTGTTTTAAGAGAGGACAACAGGGTATCAGGAGTAGTGGTAAACTGGACTCCGGTATCAGCTTTACCGAGAGAAATAACCTGTGTAGACCCTATTGCATTGGAGGCAAGACTGGTAATGGATGCCTCTGGGCATGATGCTGTAGTGGTAAGTAAACTTGAGGAAAGAGGAATGATAAAAACTCCAGGTTATGGTGCAATGTGGGTCGAAAAATCTGAGGATCTTATTGTGGAGCATACTGGAGAGGCCCATCCAGGTCTGATAGTTATGGGAATGGCCGTCTCTACCACCTATGGATTGCCCAGAATGGGACCGACTTTTGGTGCGATGTTGCTTTCGGGCAAAAGGGCTGCAGAAGTTGCAATTGAAAAACTGAAGGAGTGAATTAGGTAATCATCTGGACTAATGAACACACACATATACCTATATGGGCCTGAAAGTGAGACTATTGATCTCAGAGAGATTAGGGAATATCTTCTGGAGAAATTCCCGTTTCAAATTAAGATCAGAGATAATATTTTTTCCTCGTCTCCAGAACATACTGAGTTTCTGGCCAAAGAGTTGGCCAAATGCAGAGTAAGGGATATATGTAAGAAGATATCTGATTTTGAACCTCTATATGGTGAAATTGAATTTGAGAAAAGGGTTTTAACTGGAAAGTCTAGAGTCTTAGGAGTTCTTTATGATGGTCTGGATCTGTCAGCTCTTATAAGGAAAATAATACCGACTGAAGAGTTGCATGTATCTAACCTTCATCTCGTGTTTACTGATCGACTGATAGCAACATTGCAGGACAGATATCATGCTAGAATAGTAATTCTGGGGATTCCTGTAGTAATATCGATTACAGGAATGATTGAGGCTCCAGCCAAACCGAAAGAATATTATATCGCAAAACAGAAGCTGGCTCCCTTTGGTATCCCTCCTGAAACAATTAAAGACCAATTTAAGGGGCGATTTATTGATTATGAGGATGAACGATTGACAGAAATTGCTAAAGGTTATGTTATGCAAGGGATTGTGTATCATTTTACCCATGAAGCTTTTTGTGAAAATAAAGATTGTAGGCTATATAATGCCCATTGGCAGGAAGATATGATACACGCTCAAACTTCAGATCCCGAGTTCTGTGAAAGACATAAAAAGATAATTGAAAAAATAGCTACAGGAAGGTATGAGGGTAATTAAGTATGGAGTTTTATGAAGGGGATTTCAGGAGTCGTTAGTTCAATCGTGTGACTGAACTGCTATATTCTCTGATTTCAGACATATTGTGATAAATTTTAAATATAATTCTGTGCTAACCACACGCAAATTATGAAGTTAAAATTAAAAGGAATAATTTCTGTGTTATGGATTTTCTTTGTTATGTATCCTAACCCTTACCTTTTAGTAGTAAGCGTTGAACGGTTGAATAATCCACCTATTGAAAAAAGCCCTGTAAATGTGTCTATATTACCATCTGATCCAGAGGAGATTGAAAGATTTGTTATTGAATTCGTGAGGTATGAATATGATTTTAGGGTTTATGGAGTTCCATGGTATCTTCCACATCCGGAGGAAGTTATAAAGAACGGCAAGGGGGATTGTAAGAGCAGAGCAATTCTGTTAGCCTCTATTTTGAATGAGAAAAACATACCATTCTCTTTTGAGATCTCCCCAATCCATTTTTGGGTTGACTATGAAGGAAAAGAACAGACAGATTTTGTTAAAAAGTTTGAAAATCAATCTGCTGCGATATATGTCGATGGTAAATGGAAGTTTCCAGAATATGTTGATCTGCACACATATATGGATGTCTGGAAAACTGTCCTCTGGGATTCGATGCCCTTTGTCAGAAAGGTATTATTGATTTCTGGCATTGTCTCTATATGGTTTTATCCCTACATGGATAGGTTAAAGAAAATTAAATAATTTTCAAAATTATGACCATAAATATTAAATAACGAAATACCATAGTTCTAGTTATGATCGGCGTCTCGGAAGTATTGATGCTTGCTATTGTTTTTTTGCTTGGACTGGTGTTGATCCTCATCTTGGTATGGGTGTATCGTGATGCCGTAACCAGATACCCCTATGGAAGCGTGAAGCCATTACTATGGCTCTTGGTAGTTTTTTTCACCCATATATTGGGACTTATTCTTTACATTCTATTAAGGCCAGAAGTAATTGAGAAAGGCTCGGAGAAGGCTTAGTCCCCCGTTGTTAATTTAGCATTAATATAGCATATAGAAATACTCTCCTTTATTCGATATTTGGTATTGCTGTTCATTTAAACTCCATCGAATTAGTAGGAGTTACCAGGAAATTAATGGAATATAAACTCAGAAGACTCTATTTTTAAACCCCAATTATTATAAGCGGGAATATACTTAAAGTCTTTTATGGACAGTCTTGCCTTCGAACTTACCGAGTTGCTGGCTCTGTTGATGATTGCCACCGCTGTCGCCGTTCTCGTTAAATATATTCGACTTCCCTACACCATTGCTCTGGTTTTAGTTGGACTCTTTGTCGGAATGGTCAGGTTATTACCCGAAGTTCCTCTGACAGAGGAAATCATTTTCTACCTTATCCTCCCTCCCCTTCTATTTGAAGGCGCCTTAAACATGGACATTCAGCACATAAAGAATAATTTCAGGCCCATATCTCTCCTCGCTATTGCTGGAGTACTCATTTCTACCTTAACGGTGGGATATTTAATGTCATATCTGATTGCAATTCCTCTTGCCATTGCCTTACTATTTGGTGCCATGATAACTCCTACTGATCCGGTGTCTGTCCTAGCAGCTTTCAAGGCTCTTGGAGTTCCCAAGCGACTATCTACCATTGTGGAAGGAGAGAGCATACTCAACGATGGAACAGGTGTGGTACTCTTTGGCATATTATTCGAAATGGTTAGAGGATCTGGATTGGATTTGATTGATGGTGCTATAACTTTTCTGGTTGTCGTTATTGGTGGTGCAGCAATAGGATTCATTCTCGGATATGTGGGCTATAAGATTCTAGGTTACATTGATGATCATCTGATAGAAGTGACCATTACTCTTATACTCGCCTTTTCTGTCTTTATAATTGCTGAGACTCTCAAAGTTTCAGGAGTTATTGCAGTTGTAATGGCAGGGCTAATAATAGGAAATTATGGGAAATACCTTTCCATGTCACCTACTACAAGAGTCACTCTCATCACTTTTTGGGGTTTTTTAGTATTTATTGTGAATTCAATCGTGTTTCTCCTCATAGGATTGGACATCCATTTAGATAAGCTGATCGTGTACTGGAAACCTATTGTTATGGCTGTGGTAGTGGTACTGATAGAGAGAGCCTTATCAGTGTATCCTCTCGTCAATCTTTCCAATATAAAGTCAAAGCTTAAAATCCCTTTTCAATGGCAGCATGTGATTTTCTGGGGAGGGCTGCATGGAACCATCCCGGTAGCTCTAGCTCTTGGATTGGGGGATGTACCTTATCGTGATTTACTGGCCAGTATGACATTTGGTGTAGTACTTTTCTCTCTCGTTGTTCAGGGATTGAGTATGGAATTTTTCATTAAACGATCTTCTCTTGTAAGGAAAGAGGAAAAACAGCTTGAATACGAAGAGTTGATGGGAAAAGCAATCGCAGTAAAAGCAGCTAGGAAAGAACTTGAAAAAATGGTAGAAGAGGGATTGATTGCTCATGTGATAGCTGAAGAGTTGAATGTCCAGTTTGAAAAAGAAACAGAGGAACTTTCCAAAAAAATTGCTGCATTGATTGGAGAGGACGGGTTGTTGAGAAAAGAAATGGATATGATAGCTAGAAGAAGGATTCTTCAGGCTGAAAAAAGTGCGTTGAATGATGCAGTTGTGAAAGGCTTGATATCTGAGGAAGTGGCAAGAAAGATAATAGAGAGGATAGACGTTGAGCTGGCAGAGGAACTGTAAGTTTTGTATTCATATGTTTGCTTCTACCTGTTCTTGATAATTTTTATATCTGAGATTGATTGAAAGATAACGCCGTAATTCGAATGAGGTCAGTTAAGCTCTACTCTGATCCTTTTTCAAATATCTCTTCAAAAAATTTTGAGTAACTTTTAGCCGTATGGTTGTTTTCTCTGGGTCAGTTCCTAGATAGATTCAGTTCATTGCACTAAAATAAGATCTTTTTAGACCTTTTAGGTTCAATCATAGTCTACGGTTTGAGAAGTTCCCATATGCATTTGGATATTAAATTCAATCGTCATCGAAAATAAATAGTTCATCAATTGTTGTGTTTAAGGCTTTGGCTATTTTGTACGCTAACTTAAGAGAAGGATTGTATTTTCCTTTTTCTACAAAGAGGATTGTCTCTCTTCTAACTCCAACCTTTTTTGCAAGCTCTTCCTGGGTCAAATTGTATCTTGCTCTAAATTCCTTGATTCTGGTTCTCATTCGAAAGGCCTCTTTCAAAATCTTATCTCTAATCCAAAGTCTTTATGCTGTAGTATCTGTAGAAGATTGAATACAGAAACAGTAAAGCAATGGTAGAATAAGCTAGTGTAAATCCTATTTCTGTAAATTCCTTAAGTGCTACTAGAACCACGCCAATTATCGCAATAGATATTCCAAAAATCTGGAGTGTTCTTCTAGAAGCTTTTTCACTTATCCTATGAATTCTTTCATCCTCGAGTACTTCTGTAACTCTGGTCTTGCCAAGATATAGCAATACCATTCCTAAAATTACTGTGGCCACTGGCAATACAGCATTTCCGATAGATATAGACCATCCAATCGTCGCTCCCATAGCCGCTGTTATCATCATCCCATATAATGCAAATTGTTTTCGATTCATTTTTCCTGACCTCATGTTATATCGTTATAACTTTATGTTATGTATATATAACATTTAATACATAAAGCTTTCGATTTTGAGTAGTTTTATAGAGAAGGTAAGATATAGTAGAAAGATCACTTTCCAGGGGTTAGAGTAACTCCTGGATGGTAGATTTGCCATGGATGTGATAGGGCGGACAATTATGCCTAATTTGGGTAAGGAAAGAGGAAAAACAAGAAAAAGGTTATAGGTTTTAAAGTCAGTAGCTGTAAACAGGAATGTGGTATAGATGGGGACAGACTAAGTGAATTTGAGAGGGGGATAAAAAAGACATAAAGGCAAAGATTTTTGGTCGAAAACATCTAGCTCATATTGTAGCGACCCCCGCCATCTTTGCTTTCACTGGATTGAGAATTTCATTTGTGTTTCTCGTCAGAGGACATACCTATTTTTGGGCGATAACACAGGTCTCTTTTGGCTTGTTCTCCATCTTGCATTGAGAGCTTATTTGGTTGTTATGCTGATAAATGTGAAAGAATAAAAAGAGATCCTTACCCGATATTTACTTCAGTCTCTTTCACAGATATATTTGCAATTTCTCATTATGTCCATGACGAGGCAAGAAGTTACTTGGGTCTTAGAATGGTTTTTTAACCATTTTTGCAGTTTTCCGCCTAAAAACTGACCGGAGAAAAATGCACCTACCAATAATGGAAACGATATAAATGCCCAACCTATGCCTGAAAGTGTTCTAAAGGCAACTACAACTGGAACTGTAAGATGAATGGAAAGAAACCACTCTCTGGACAACTTTCTAACATTGGCTTTCCAATGACCGAAAGGTAGATCCAGAATAAGTATGAAAGTTGCTAATTCCCATAGATCCATCTAATTTTGTCAGGAATTTATTATTTAAAAGTTATTCTATATGAGTTAGTCCTTTTACCATATAGATGTTACGATCGTATAAAATAATAAACTCTTTTTTAAGTTTTTAGAGACCACTTATGAAATATGGAATTACCTGATGGTTCCCTATACAGAGCTCTTTATACATTATACTTTCTGAGATCTTTATTACACCTAAATGGAAAAAATGATTAACTCATGGGAATTAGATACTACACTGATGATGAATAATCTCCAAAATGAACTTGAGAACATTCTTAAAGACAATGTAAGTGGTTCATCAGCAATAATAAAAAATGTCCTGAGTTATCTGAAAAATATTGCAGATGATAGGAATCTTTTGAGATATGCCATAAGTGAAATTCTCAAGGTTCATGGAGATATGGTAATCTTGGCTAAGACTTTAAAAGAAATTAACAGCGCTCAGAAAGAGGTTGAAAAACTTATAGAAAGGAAAATAACGGAGATATCTATCAAATCAGCCGCTACATCGAAACATCTGGCAGAGTATCTTCAAAAGGGAGATAAAATAACCATACTCAGCAGAAGCCATATTGTTGAGAATGGGTTGATCGAGGCAAAGAAAAAACTGGGATGTGTTTATGTTCTCGAATCAAGACCCATGTTGGAGGGAATCCATACAGCAAAATTTCTGAAAAGTCATGGTATAAAGGTTAAAGTTATGGTAGATGCAGCCATGGGTTATGCAGTTAAAAGAAGTAGCAAAGTAATAATGGGGGCTGATGGGATTTACAGGGATGGAATTGTGAATAAAATAGGCTCTTTCCCTCTCAGCTTAATGGCAAAATATTATGGGAATGATGTGATTATAGTCGCTCCTACAATTAAACTCATTGATAGAAAAGCCCCTCAAATCACTTCTATGAAGGACCCCAAAGAAGTATCAAAAGAAGTTAAAGCCGAAAATTATTATTTTGAATTCGTTCCTGCAAATCTTATATCTGGTGTTATCACTGAAAGTGGTTTTGTAAAGTGGAGTTCGTTGTTCGCATCCGAATAAAAGTGGTATCTAAAGAATTAAAGATCTAGGAGGGTGTTGAAAGTATTCAGAAACATATAAAGGCATATGACTTCAATGATTTCTACTACTGCTTTTGGTGAGAAATATGCCATAAGACGAGAAAATGTCTCTTCCCTCACTCTCCCTCTGTTCAGGACTGCCTCTTCAGCGAATATGAGGGCTGCTTGCTCTTTGTCTCCAAGTTTTGTCTCTCCCTCGTCTGATTCAACGCTGAATTTAGCCACTTCCTCTACCATCTCATCTCCATAAATCTTCTTTAATCTTCGTATATGTCCGATTGAACATGGATTGCACTGATTTAAAAGAGAGACCTTTACAGCCAACATCTCTTTTATGCCCATATTAATAGCACCATCCTGCATGATCTCATCTCTGAGTGGAAGAAACTTTGCAAGAACGTCAGGTGTTATGGCAAAGATCCTGTATGTGGGGGTTATTTCTCTTTCTCTGAACCTATCTTTGAGTATCTCCAGTATGTCCTCTCTGATTTCCTCATCTGTTGGTGGCAGAATTCTGGACATGAAGTCAGCTCATCTAGGATATTTAAATATCTTTCCTTGCTGTTGGATTTACAGACTTCTCTGTCGTATACCATCTCTGAAAAAATAGAAAGCTTTTTGTCTTAAAAAAAACAAGGCCAGAACCATGGTATCTCTCTTGAGAGAACTTGCTACACCTCTTTCAGGCGAGAGTTTTAAGTTGATGTTCCTCGGAAGTGGGGAGCTTGGAAAAGAGATGATCCTTGAAGCTCATCGTCTGGGTCTGGAAACCATAGCAGTGGATAGATACCCCGATGCTCCTGGAATGCAGGTGGCTCACAAGAACTATACAATGAACATGATGGATGAATCTGCATTATGGAATGTGGTTTACAGGGAAAAACCTGATGTAATAGTTCCAGAAATAGAGGCTATAAATACTGATATGTTATTTGAATTCGAGAAAGAGGGATTCTTCGTAGTTCCAAACGCAAAAGCCACCTGGATTGCCATGAACAGAGAAAGAATGAGAGAGCTGATAACATCGACAGGAGTTAACACCAGCAAGTATGCGTATGCCACGACTGAAGATGAATTGCTGGATGCCTGCGAGTCCATTGGATATCCGTGTGTTTCAAAGGCCATCATGTCTAGCAGTGGGAAGGGATCGTATTTTATCCAAGGTCCTGAAGATGTTCCTAAAGCTTTTGAAGAGGCAAGGACAAAAGCAAGGGTTCCGGCCAAAAAAATAATTGTAGAGGAATTCGTAGATTTTGATGTGGAGATTACTGCTCTTTCTGTGAGACATCTTGATCAGGATGGTAATGAAACGAAAACTTTTGTCAGACCCATAGGCCATTATCAGATCCAAGGAGATTATCACAGTAGCTGGCATCCTTGGGCAGAGGGTCAAGAAGAACTGGAAGAGCAAATTTATGAATATTCGGAGAAGATAATGACTGCTCTCGGTGGATATGGCATTTTTGCCCATGAAATGTTTGTCAGTCTAAAAGATGGGAAGATTTATGCCAATGAGACTGCATGCAGGCCTCATGATACTGGATTGGTCACCATATACTCAATGCCTGTAGGGTATTCTGAATTTGCCCTTCATGTAAAAGCCATTTCAGGTATCCCAATCTTCTCAGATACTCCAGGGAGGGTTATACATCCGGTCAGGCCTTCTGCTTCTCATGTGATACTATCTCATGGCGAAGGTTGGTATCCGAAATATCACATAAAATATAGAACTGGAGACAGCACCATACTATTTTTTGGAAAACCAGAGTCATATAAAAACAGACGTATGGGGGTCGTCCTGTCAGCAGGAAAATCCATTGAGGATGCAATGGTAAAAGCAGAGAAAGCCGCTCACATGGTCGAAGTGGAGGTTGGGGGTAGTAGGTACAGACAAGAGATGTGGGATAAACATGTTACTCGTGAGTGAACAGTGCGTTGGCTGTTCCCAGTGCTCGTTTGTGTGCAAAAAGGAGGCCATTGAAGTAGAAGGTAAAGCTAAAATCCTCCATGATCTATGCAATGAATGCAAGCGCTGTATTATGTACTGCCCTCTTGATGCTATTAAGGTTGTGGATAGATGAGAGCAGGAGTAATCGGGAGCGGAATTGGCGGACTACTGGCAGCTGGGTTTCTTGCGGAGAAGGGTTATAAGGTTGAGATATTCGAGAAGTTACCCTTTGTAGGGGGTAGATTTACCAATATAGAGTATAAAGGATTTCAATTGACCACCGGAGCACTGCACATGTTGCCTCATGGGAACAGAGGACCTCTTGCTATGGCCTTAAGAGAACTGGGAATTGATGTAGAGATAGTTGATTCAACTCCCGTTGCCACAGCCCAGTATGGCGGAGAAATTTTTGAAGTGGTCACGGGTAGATTCCCAATCGCATCTATACTAAAATTTAACTGGGAAATTCTCAGACATAAATTGTTCAATGTTGAACGCTCTCTGGCAGATGTTTCGGAAAAGCTTGATCCTTTTTCCAAGGCCTTTACGAGGGCTTTTTGTGGATGGTCTCTGAGTGTTTTGCCTGAAGACATACCTTTTCCAAAAATGAAGCGTATTTATGACAGTATAAGGAAATACCGTGGACCAGGAATTCCTATTGGAGGATGCAAGAGTATTATCGATGGTCTTATGGACTATCTTGAGTCTAATGAAGTGATAATATCTACCAAAAATCCAGTGAAAGGTATTGAAATCAGGAATAAAGTTGCTCGGGCTATTTTTGTTAAAGGAGAAAAAAAAGAGTTTGATCTGATAATATCGGACATCGGACATCCTGAGACTGCAGAATTAACTGGAGATGAGAGCTATATTAATAAGGTCAGTGATCTACAGTCTTCAGGTGGAATAAAGATTTCTGTGAGTGTAAAAGAACCAGTGTTGGGTCATACGGGTGTGATGTTTACTCTGGATACAAAAAGAATTGCTGGAGTGAATGAGGTTACTCAAGCCGATCCCGAACTCGCCCCCTCTGGCCGTCATCTTGTAATGACCCATCAGCCGCTGGTAACTAAGAATATTAAATATGAGATACGTCTTGGCCTTAAAGACCTGAAAAAGATTATTGGGCATAGAAATTATGAAATAATAGCCATCCAAAGTTATCGAGAGAGATGGCCGGTGAATCGCGTTATGGCGGGGCATGATATCGGAAATAATACTCCTTTCGAAAATCTATATGTAGTGGGTGATGGAGCCAAAGGGGATGGAATTGAAGTGGAAGGTATTGCTATGGGTGTGAAAAAGGTGATCGATGAGTTATGAATGCTATCGAAGTTAGAAATCTTGTAAAGCGATATGGAAATTTTCTAGCTCTAAATGATGTAACTTTTAATGTGAAGAAAGGCGAGTCTTTTGCATTACTTGGGCCAAATGGGGCAGGAAAGACTACTTTTGTCAGGATTTTAAGTGGACAGGTAAAGCCCACCTCAGGAGAGGTCAGGGTTTTTGGAGAGAATACAAGAGAATTCTCAAAAAATGTAAAAAAAAGACTGGGTGTAATATCTCATAATACGTTTCTGTATGATGATCTATCTGCATGGGAAAATCTTGGATTTTATGGCAAGCTATATGGTGTCGAATCTCTGGATAAAAAAATTAAAGAGATTCTTAGTAAAATGAATCTGTATGAACGGGCAGACGATCTGGTAAGAAATTTTTCCAGGGGTATGAAACAGAGACTTGCTATAGCCCGTGCTCTTTTACATTCCCCAGATCTCGTAATACTGGATGAACCCACAGCAGGTCTGGACATACAGAGCAGAATGGAACTTTTCAGGCTTATTGATGCCATTAAAGCCGAAAATCGAACTATTGTATTTACCACTCATAATCTCGAAGAGGTATATAGGGTTTGTGATGTAGTAGCCATAATGAATAAAGGACAGGTGCTGGAAATCACTGAAGTTAAAGAATCTCTCGACCTGAAAGAGTATTATCTTTCTCTGGTGGAAGGCTCATGATGCAGGATATTTTTGAAATAGCTTTCAAAGATCTTAAGATCGAATTCAGGACGAAAAATACCATTACTTTCATGATTCTATTCGGACTAATTACTTCCATGATGTTCAGTATCTCTGTACCTTTAAGTGCGGTTAGAGATGTCGCCCCTGGTTTATTATGGCTAGTCTTTCTTTTTGTTGGACTTCTCGGGTTTTCACGGGCTTTTTTAAGAGAATTGGAGATGGGTACCCTTGATGGTCTTAAAATCGCACCTGTATCTCCAGCAGATATACTCCTTGGAAAAATTATCTACAATCTTGTTCTGGTATTGATTATTGAGTTAATTGTTTTTCCGCTGTTTATTGGGCTGTTTGATCTCAGAGTAGAGAATCTTTTTCTGGCTTTTGGAGTGATTACCCTTGGTAATGTGGGCTTTGTGGTGGTTTCATCATCTCTATCTCCTCTGGTATTAAAGGCCAAATCCAGAGAATTACTCATTCCTATCATCTTGTTTCCCGTGATTTATCCAATAATTTCATCTACCATCAGTGCCCTCTCTACTGCAATAAAAGGTGGTGGGTTAATGGATACCTCACAGGAAATTGTACTCATATTATCATTTACGATTATCATGCTCACGGTCTCTTTGCTAACTTTTGACCACGCCCTCGAAGATTAAAGCTTATATAGGTATAGCGGAGATATATGACCGATAGAGGCTAAAAAAGGAGGGAGTGAAGATTACCAATAAAAAACCAGGAATTTTCATGTTAGTTTCTATTATTGGATTTGTTCTGGCCATATTTGCAGCTTATCGGGCCCTCTTAGTACTAGGACCTGAGAGAACTTTAGGAGATAGTTACCGTATTTTCTTTTTCCACACTCCAGCGGCCATTATCTCTTTTCTTGGATTCACTTTCACTCTCATTTTCAGCATTTTGTATCTGGCTAAGCGAAATGTGGTATATGATTATGTGTCTTCCTCTTCTGCAAAGCTCGGACTTGTTTTCATAACTTCAGCTCTATTCATGGGTTCCATATGGTCAAAACTCGCGTGGGGTGCTTACTGGAACTGGGATCCAAGACAGACCACAGTGTTGATCCTCTGGTTTGTGTATGCTGCATATTTTGCCCTTAGATCTGCAATAGAAGAATTTGAAGCAAAAGCCAGATCGTCAGCAATTCTTGCTATTTTCGGCTATGTAGCAGTTCCGTTATCTTATCTTTCCACAAGGATCTGGTATTCCCTGCATCCGGTAGTGATAAGAACTTCGGGAATACAGCTTGAACCGAATATGATACAGGTCTTCGTCACCATGATAATTGCCTTGACCCTCATCTTTGGGAGTCTGTTATGGATAGATGTGCAAATAAAAAAATTAGAATCTCGGATCCAGGAGGTGGTGTAAATGGAAATTTTGACAGGTGTTTTCCTTGCAGTTTTGATTTTTATGATCATAATGCTTGGCCTTCACATTGATATGGTGTTGAAGCTAAAGAAGGCGATGAGGTTATTAGAACGTTCAGGCTATGGAAAAGAAATTGAGAAAAGGAGATGAATCCTTTGGATAATAAAAAGGTTCTCATAGGTATTGCTATAATCGTAATTGTACTGGTAATTGCCTATTCCAGCCTTTCTCAGTTTTTGAGCCCTTATAAGTATGTATGGGAAGTGAAGGAAGATAGCAAGTATAGTAGTGAACCCGTGTATGTGGCCGGTCTCATCGTAGATGGCAGCTTCAGGCAAGTGTCAGATAATCCGAAAGTATATGAGTTTGACTTAACTGATGGTAAGATGAATATGCATGTGGTGTACGAGGGAGATTTGCCAGCTGCTTTTGATCCATCACAGGGGTGTGTTGTGTATGGGACAATCGGTCCTGATGGCACGTTTAAAGCGGTAAAACTTCTGGCTAAATGCCCCAGTAAATATCAGGAAAAAATACGGGAAAGGGCTGGTGAATGACTGTAGGGGATATATTTTTAATCCTCTCTTTCCTTCTCACCGTACTTTCGATTTTATTAATAAGGACTGGAAAGAATATCAGATTTGCGAAAAAACTTCTGGTAGGTGTGTTTATTCTTTTGACCATTGATGTACTGCTTCTTACTTACTATTTTCTTTCTTCAGATTTCAGATATTTTTATGTGTATTCTTACTCCAGTCATGAGTTGCCATTAGTCTATAAATTTTCAGCTGTATGGGCTGGTCAGGAAGGGACATATTTATTATGGGCTTGGATAATTTCAATAAGTATTTTCGTACTTCGTCGAGGAATTTCCAGAAAGAGATACCGGGATGTAATAACAATCACAACTGTTGTAAATGCGTTTTTTATCTTTCTCACTGTCCTTATGTCTCCCTATAAAACCATTTATGAGATAGAACCATCGTTACCTGGAACTTTTATACCTCCAGATGGCAGGGGGCTAAATCCCCTTTTACAGGATCCGTGGATGGCCATTCACCCCCCTATAATTTTCATCGGATATGCCCTTGTTACAATAACTTTTGCAGGCTCGCTGCTATACTTGTGGACCAACGATTCCAGATATGAAGTAATAGGCAGGTCGTGGGCTAAGGGTTCTTGGTTATTTTTGACTCTAGGAATTGCGGTTGGAGGATACTGGAGTTACAAGGTTCTGGGATGGGGAGGTTTCTGGGCATGGGATCCGGTTGAAACCTCATCTTTAATCCCTTGGTTAACTCTTACGGCCTATCTTCATGGATCTTACCAGTTTAGAACTAAACAAGCTCTTCGATTATATACACCGTCTGTGGGTATAATTACTTTTATTCTGGTGGTTTATGCAACATTTATAACTAGGAGCGGCCTCTGGCAGTCTGTCCATGCTTTTTCAGAAACTACCACAGGATTATTTCTTGCAGGATTTCTAATTTTTGGTCTAGTGATGCTTGTATTTTCTGTATATTATCATGACCGGCACTATAAAATGGAAGAAGACGAAAGTCAAGATCATGAAAGAACAATTCTCTTTATAACAGTGGTTATCCTCTCAATTCTTGCTTTTATATCTTTCTGGGGGCTAACTTTTCCCCTTATTTCTCAGGCTGTCAGGAACCAGCAAATAGCAGTAGATCCTGAGTTTTTTAATCTGTGGAGCTACCCATTTGTTCTGATTCTTCTGGGAGTTCTTGGTTTTTGTTTTGCATTCAATAAACGAAATATAAAGCTTCTGATCCAGATTTCTCTGATTTTTACAATCTTGACTTTAGTTCTGCTTTTCATAACTCCCGGTAAAGATTATATGCTTGTTGAGCCTGACAAGTCTTTTTTTGTTAAAAGTTCTGGATTAACCAGGGCTTTCGCCAGTTTATCGCTACTGTCTCTGGTTCCGCCTGTAATATATGCTCTTATCGGAATAGGCTTTGCAATCCGAAGGGATTTGAAGAAATTATCGAATCCAAAAAACTCACTCAGAATATGGGGTAAACATATAATCCACATTTCAATAATTTTCATACTCGCTGGAGCCGTTGTTTCGACCTCCTTTGAGAGAGAACAGGTGGTAACTTTTGAAATAGAGGAACAGGGAATCATTAAAATGGTTGATGAAATTGGAATCAAGTTATATAGATTTGATGTTCATCAAGATAGGCAGGGTTTCTGGAAACAGGCTGTCTTTGTCGGGATATATTCTGGCGGAACGAAACTGAGCGAAGGGGTAGCCGTTTTCAGAGATTCTCCATATGGTACTGTTACAGACGTGTACATTGACAGAGGGATTTCTAAAGATATATATGTGATCTTTCAGGGTGTAGTTCAAAATCCCAGTAATCCTTCTGAAATATTGATTCCATTGAAAATCAAGATTATCCCGTGGGTTATGCCATTGTGGGTGGGAATTTTTTTAATGGCTTCTGGGATGATTTGCACTCTTATAGATGATTTACGATTGAAACGTAAGAGAGAAAAAATGAGGCGAATGAAAATAGAATCTCGAATTTAGAGAAGGTCTAAAGGCTCTATGAAAAAGAGTTAGAGGATAGTTAAATTTCGAGTCTTTTAGGATTTCAGGACAGATCGATGATCTCAAAGCTCGCGTTAACTTGGTATGTATCATACTGATATTAAATCAATACATATATATAATTCTCATTAAGTGAAACCTTTTATGCACAGGATCAGGATCAGAAAACTACAGGAATCGCTGAGAAATAAAAATCTTGATGGGGCTCTTCTGCTGTATTATAAGGATGTATATTATTTCACGGGAACGGTTCAGTTATCTTCTCTACTAATAACTCTCGATAATGCATTTCTTTTCGTCCTTAAAGATAGGAACAGGGCACTTCAGGAAACAGATCTTCAGGTTATTCCTGTTAAAAGCTTTAGAGAAGTACTGGATTATATTAAAGATCTGAAAATTAAAAAAATCGGCTTGGAAGAGGACATACTTCCTGTGCAGGTGTTCAGAAGAATGACCAAAACAACGGATTGTGAGAGTGTTAACATCACTCCAGAGATATTGCAAATACGAGCTGTGAAAGATGAAGAAGAAATAGAAAATATGAGATTAGCAGCAAAACAGAGCAAAAAAGCCTTAGAGATTGTCCCGGAGATTGTTAAAGAGGGTATGACAGAACTGGAACTATCAGCAGCTCTCGAGTATGTGATGCGAATTAGCGGACATGAAGGGAATCTTAGAATGAGAGATTGGAACAGTAACATCCTGAATGTGTTTGTATTGTCATCAGGAAGCATGATTCCAGGAAGACTTAATACGGTTGTGGATGGGAGAGGGCTAAGTATTCCAGGTGGTCTAGGAGCCAGTCGAAAAAAACTCAGAAAGGGGGATGTCATCTGGATAGACATAAGTGGCCATTACAATGGGTATGTTACAGATGAAACTAGATGTTATGTTCTTGGGAGGGCTGATGAGTCGGTTTACCAGGCTTATGAGTTCATCAAAGAGGTATATCTTCAACTTAAGGATGAATTAAAAGATGGCAATCATAGTGATGAGATTTACTATGGGGTTGTTAAACTTGCGGAAAAGCGTGGATATAAAAAGAACTTCATGGGAATGCCTCCAAATCAGGTAAAATTTGTAGGACATGGTATAGGCTTGGAGCTGGATGAAATTCCAGTCATATCGGGATACAAAGCTAAATTAAAAGAAAATATGACCATTTCTGTTGAGCCAAAGCTTGTATTTCCAGATGCATCAGGAATTGGTCTTGAGTCAACTTTTCTCGTCACAAAGAAAGGTGGCAAGGAAATAACAGATACACCCATAGACCTAATCGAGATATAGTAGATAGCTGTACGTGGATCAAAGTTCATTAGTTCTTCGCATCTATGTATTTCAAATCTATAGAAAACAAAAACACAATGTTTAAATACCGTTATGCATCACCGTTCATTTCGGTGATGGGATGGATGGGTTAGCAAGAGATAGCAGAGGAATATCCTCAGCAACCCTTTTGTTAGTGGTAATTATAGTCCTGATGGGTATTGTAGGTGTAGTGTGGTATTATCAGGCCCAGATTCAGGCAGGCCAGAGAGTTGTTACTATTTCAACCACAACCAGTCTGTATGATACTGGCCTTCTTGAAACTGCCATTGCTCCTGCTTTCAAGGAAAGAACAGGTATTGAATTGCATTTCATTCCTAAAGGGACCGGAGCTGCCATTCAGGATGCAAAAAACGGTGCAGCTGATGCCATACTTGTTCATGCAAGGAGTAAGGAACTGAAGTTCATGGAAGAAGGCTATGGTGTTAACAGGAAGATCGTTGCTTACAATTTTTTCGTTATAGTTGGTCCACAAGATGATCCCGCAGGGATCCAAGGTATGGATCCTATTGGAGCATTGCAAAGGATTGCAGAGTATGGACAACAGGGAAAAGTCATCTGGGTGTCGAGAGATGATGGATCCGGAACAAACACCAAGGAAATTAATTTGTGGAAAGCTGCTGGATTTAATTATGAAGACATTAAAAATGAGCCTTGGTTCAGGAATACTGGAGCTGGAATGGGTCAAACTCTTAATTATGCCAGTAATCAGAGAGCTTATACTTTGTCAGATACCGGAACATACCTAAAATTTAAGAAAGATGGGTTAATCGATCTTGTAACCGTAGTGGATAAAGGTGAAGAGTTGATTAATATATATGCTATTATAATAGTAAATCCAGAAAAATATAATAAGGATTTTGAAGGGGCCATGGAGTTAGAAAAGTGGCTTGTATCTGAGGAAGGCCAAAAGATAATAGGGGACTATGGGAAGGATACTTATGGCGTTCCACTGTACTTCCCTGTAGTGAAAGTTCTGGAACAGAAGGATGGTGATATTTACAACTGGATCGTCAAGTATGGATTTATTGAAGACAATGGGAAATTGACAGAATCCCCTCAAAAATTCAGATATAAAGCAGATATATCATTTTTCGAGGAGGAGAAGTAAGAAATGGGTCTTATCATCCAAGGAGTTTTAGGAGCTTTCCACCTTATTTTTTCTGGAAATCCCGATATTATTGAGATAAGCCTCAGATCTGTTAAAGTATCTGGAATTGCCACTCTTATAGCTTTTGTATTTGGTTTACCCATAGGGCTTGTCATAGGGTTGTACGATTTCAAAGGAAAGCACATTGTGAGGGGTCTATTCAATGGATTGCTCGGCATTCCTACTGTTGTTCTAGGTCTCATATTGTATTTGATTCTTGTTCCTCTGGGTCCCTTTGGCTCTCTTAAACTTATCTACACTGAAATGGGGATCAGTCTTGGTCAGGCCATCTTGGTTCTACCAATAGTGATCAGTCTTGTGGCAGGATCTGTGAGTCTGATAAGAAGTGAAATACGTGAACTTGCCATAACTCTTGGTGCTGGAGAACTTGAGGCTTCCATAGCAGTTATCAGAGAAGCTATCGGAGGAGTAATTCTTTCCATCGTTGCAGCATTTAACAGAGCTGTAGCTGAACTGGGAGTTGCTCTGATGATTGGAGGGAACATCTTTGTTAAAGGAAGCGCTCTTAACACGAGAGTTCTCACCACCTCGATACAGATGTATACTGCAAGAGGCGAAATCGATCTTGCAATAGCTCTCGGTGTTATTCTTCTCTTCATAGTATTCGGAGTTAGCATGATTTCAAACGTTATACAGAGTAGATTGACATGACTCTAATTGAACTGAAAGGTATATCGAAGCAATACGGGTCTCAGGTTGTCCTTGAGGATATCAATATAGAAATAAAAAAGAATGAAATTATGGTGATAATGGGACATAGTGGCGCTGGAAAGACCACTCTTCTCAGAATAATGGCTCTTTTAGAGCCACCCTCAAAGGGAGTTTATAAATATAAAGGAAATCCAGTTAAAATCAACGGATTTTTCAGGAAAAAGGTGACTATGGTATTCCAGTCGCCAGTGATGTTCAGAGGTAGTGTATATGATAATATTGCTTATGGGTTAAAGCTAAGAGGGATTGAGAAAAAAGAAATTAGAGATAAGGTGAGGAATGTTCTATCTCTTGTTGAACTTGAGGGGACTGAAAAAGCAACCGCAAGAAAACTTTCTGGGGGCGAGCAGCAAAGAGTAGCCCTTGCTCGAGCTCTGGTACTTGAGCCAGAGCTTCTGTTGATGGATGAGCCTACAACCAATCTCGATCCGACAAATGTAGCTCTGATCGAGAGAGTTATAATGGAACTGGCTAGAAAAAATAACACTACTGTGGTGATTGCCACCCATAACCTGTTTCAGGCGAAGAGACTCGCCGATAGGGTAGCGCACTTATATTCCGGAAAGCTTGTAGAGATTGGAGATGCAGACAAAATATTTGAAAATCCTGGAGTTGAAATCACGCAGAAATTCATTACTGGGGAACTCAGATCAGAGTGAATTTATTAGCGAGTGCTGACAAATTGTAAAGTTACGCTTAACAAAAATGAAAAATATAATAAGTATTGTTTTATCATAACAGTTTTAGTTAGAAAAGAAAAATTAAGTATATTGCGGGGGTTTTTCAGTTATGCATGATTTTGAGAAGAAAACCAAAGTATGGCTTGAGTATAAGGATCAATCTCTTCTTGGAAAAGGGGGGTACGCTCTGCTTTCTGAAGTCCATAAGTTAGGCTCTCTGAAAAAAGCAGCCGAAGCTTGTGGCTTTTCATATCGTTATGCTTGGAATTACATCAAAAAGTTGGAGAAATCCCTTGGAGCAAAGGTAGTGGAAAGTTACAGAGGGGGAGATAAAGGGGGAGAAACCAAATTGACTGCTTTAGGATTGAAGTTACTTGAAGAGTACAGGAGAATCGAGGATTTTATCCAGAGAGCTATGTCTGATGATACAGGTTGGGAAAGTCTTGGGTTGATCAGTGCAAGAAATTATCTATCTGGGGTTGTAGAGCAGATAGATCGTGGAGATGTGTGTTCAAAAGTTGTTGTGAATGTGGAAGTACCTGTTAAGATTACATCGGTAATCACTACAGAGGCTCTGAATCATCTTGGTTTAAAAAAAGGAGACAGGGTGAAAGCTGTTATAAAGTCAACAGAAATAATGATCGGAAAACAATAGATGCAGGTGAGATATTGAGAATAGTTTCCCTTGTTCCTGTAGCGCCTACCGAGCCTTTATATGTTATTGAGAAATCATACAAATCCTTAAAAGCCCTCGAGACTAATGGTTTTACCCATAGTGTCTACTATATTATTGACGTAGATGGTTCAGAAACCAATGATAAAAAGCTAAATGAGTTAATGGCAAAGGGAGTAAAGATAATATCAAGAAAGCCAAGGGGTAAGAGGGCTGGAGCGATAAATGATGCACTGGATAACATAGGTGAGTGTGATTATATTGCTATTTTTGATGTGGATTCCCGTCCTGAAAAGAATTTTTTGAAGGCGTGTCTCAGGGCTATGGAGGGAGAAAATGTTTTTATAGTCTCGTCTCCAAGAGCCGTTAGTAATGGTTCTGAAAAATGGTTGACCAGAATTGTAGCCCTCGAATATGAAGTTATCGGATACTTATATAAAAAATTCTCGGGAGGTTTCCTTCAGTTTAACGGATTGATAGGCCTGATCAGATTTGATTTGCTAAAAAAGTTTAGGCTGAATGAGGAAAGAATATGCGAGGATGTTGATTTTACTACACGAATGTATCTCCAGGGATACCGGGCAGAGCTAACTTCAGAAACCCTCATAAGGGAACAGGCTCCTGTAAACATCTTCGATCTAATCTCACAGAGGGTGAGGTGGTATAGCGGAGCTCTTGAAGCCATCAGATATTGTTGGAAGTTTTTTAAAGGACCAATGCCTATAAGAACAAAAATCCAGTGGATCGCTGCAATGGTATTGCCGTTCATTATTATCGTATTTTTCCCCTTAAATCTCTTATCCCCGATTCTAACGTTTAAAAAAACAAGAAAACTTGGTGAAGCATTGAAGCTTACCTGCGGTCTCGCTATTCACACAATTATTTTGCAGGTATCAGCCTTAGTAGCCATCTTCAATCTGGTTTCAGGGAAAAAAATAGTCTGGAAACCACCTGAGAGAAGCAAGGCGTAGAGCCTAATAAATAGAAATAAGAGGTATTACTCTGGTAGAATGACTGTAGTGATCTTTATAGTTAATAGTGGTTGTTAGTATAAGCCTCTTTTTTTGGCGGCTATGATTTCTCTCTGAAAGTTCCGAAAATTATATGTTATCTGAATCGGGAGTTGACCCACATGGACGATATCGAAAAGATTCGAGAGAAAAAAATGAAGGAGATGATGGAAAAAATGACGAAAAAAGAACCTGTACTGGATAAGCCTGTAGAGGTTAACGAAGAAAATTTCAGAGAAGTCCTCTCAAATAACTCTCTTGTTGTGATGGATTGCTGGGCACCATGGTGTGCACCCTGCAGGATGATAGCACCTATTATTGATGAACTGGCAAAAGAGTATGCTGGAAAAGTTGTGTTTGCCAAACTGAATACTGATGAGAATCCAAAGGTGGCAGCTCAATTTTATATTACCGCAATTCCTACTTTGCTAATCTTCAAAGATGGAAAGCTTGTAGATCAGATGGTAGGGGCACACCCAAAACAGAATATTGTAGCGAAAATTAATCAGTATATGTAAGCGAAATCTAAGAAGATCGTGTTTCACTGGTTTATTACAGTTTAATGGTAATATATTCACTCATTTTTTATTTCCTCTTTTTACCTGTATGCCTGATAATTACCAGAAGTGTTATAGCTGAAATCGCGATAATGGCAGTCATTCCTGGCGATTCCTCTTTTGGAGTAGAGCCACTATCTCCTGGATTTGTTCCAGCTCTTAATTCTTCTATGTTTGAAAACAGGTCTCCATCTGAGTCCAGTTGCATCAATTCTGGTGTTAAGCTTTTTCCGGATTCATAAAAATCTTTTCCAAAGGGATTCAATCCACCATATCCTGAAGATTGTACATGGCATGTAGTACAGACCTTAACCTCATCAGGAAAGTCAACAAAAGTTTTCATATACATCGGTCTGCCTGAAGTCACAGATATTAGAGAAATAAACAAAATAAAATAAAAAAGAAATTTAATCTCTCTCTTCATACTGCTTCACCTTACATACAGCTTCTATGGCATTTGCATGTGCCATAACTTTCGTTTTTCTTGACTTTTTCCACTTTCATGCTTGACCTCCTATCATATTTCGATATATCGATGAACGTTATCTTTAATAAGTTTTCCGCTTTAAATGTAAGCGACGTTATGTGTGGATGAATTTATAAGCTTATTGAATTTACAAAATATTGTCAACTTTGTTGACAAGTAGTAAACGAAGTTTACCATATTGTCAACTTTGTTGACAAGTAGTAAACGAAGTTTACCATAATGTTTAATAGAGGAAATACAAGAAGAAGGTACATGAAAATTAATGGTGTGGATGTAGAATTTTTGAAAGGCGTAGTTGAGGCGGTTAAAGAAAATCCTAATCTGGGTAAAACAATATGGAGAGCTACCAGTGTGTGGAAAGATGGATTTAAGTGTGAGGCGAGAATCAGAGGTTTCCGGGTGCAAATGGATGAACCAGCGGATCTTGGAGGAACAAATACAGCCCCCAATATGGTAGAAATGGTTCTTGGAGCGTATGGATGCTGTCTCATTGTGGGATACGTTATGAATGCAGCTGTAAGAGGAATTGAAATACAGAAACTGGAAATTGATGTAGAAGGAGATATAGATCTTCCTGGGTTTTTGGGTCTTGAAAATCCAGATGAAGTATGGCCCGGATTTACGGAGGTTAGGGCCAGAGTGTTTTTAAAAACTAAACAGCCCATACCGAAAGAAGAGCTTAGACAGCTTCACGAAGCAGTAACCAAAACGTCACCGGTTGGTAGTATTCTCGGTAGGAATGTTAAGGTTGAAACAGTGCTTGTTGAGCGCAGATTTCCAGACTAATATTCATTTCTGATGGATTTTTTATTTTTTATCTTATTGAATTCGTAAAGATTAAGATTTTTGAAATTCTGGCAAGGATTCCCAGATCCTATTCAGAAATTCGCGAGCAAAAAGTGTAATATCTGGGTCTTGAATGTACACCCCACGATCATATGTATACTTTTTTGGTCCTGAGCCAGAAATGGGCATAAAAATAACACCCTGCCTATCGAATGTTAGGATTCTGGCCATCACGTCATTGAGATTTTTTATTTCAGCCCATTCCTGAATTTTACGACGTATATCAGTTGAAACTTCTTTAAGAGGGGCCATAACTCTTATACTGACACCTCTTTCGTGAGCCCTCATATACTCACTTTCGTGAAGATATACCATCCGTACCATGCTCTCACCAGTAACCATAGCCATGATTTCTGATGTAACTCCTTCAATCCTCTCCCTTAAAAAGTCCATTAGAGCTTTTCTGCCGGACAGTTCTATGGAGATATGTTGCACTGGGCTCTCCCGGTAGCCATGTTCTTGCAAGGTAGCGAGAAGTTTATCCCTAAGAAGCAATTTTGAGTAGAATTCCACCTCAAAATTTCTTAAAAGTACTGAAGTCGCAACTTCGACTGGTAATGGAACGTATCGTTTTGTTTTTGAAGGACTCAGTGCTACAACACCTTTTTTTACAAGGTTGGACATAATAGCGTGAATCCTAGGGGGTGAGACATTCATTTTTTTACCCAGGTCTGACAGAGTTATATCGGGATTTTTTAGAAGAATCAGGTATGCTCGTGCTTCGGATTTACTTAATCCAAATTCCTGCAGGTAGTCAACAATAGGATCTGCCATCAATTCAGCATTCTTACTGGATATATAAATAGCTAATGAGGTAGATAACTTCGAGTGATACCAAAAGTTGTCAATAGGAAAAGTTTATAAGTGATGCTTCATTATTATCATAAGGATAGCATGAAGCTCTTCAGGCGTAAAAATCCCGGTGTCCAACAAGTGATAGAAGTGGAAAAGGATGAAGTCTCACAAGCGTTAGCTGAAGTGGTCTCCGAAGTAGAGAAAAAAGAGAAAAAGTTAGGGTGGAAAGAGCGCAGGAAAGAAAAGAAGAAAGAAAAGAAGGAAAAGCTTAAAATTAGACGAAAAGGTATTGAAGTAGAGCCCTACGATCCGGAAAAACATGGAGAACTGGCTATAGCACCAGAAGTGGAAGGGTATAAAGAAGTAGAACGATACTGGCTGGAGAAACCCTATGCTTTTGCATCTATTCTGTTCAACGAAGATGAAAATGACTATCTCTATCAGGTTAATGAACCCACTCTGAACCCTTTTGAAATGGAAGTAAGAAATGAAATTGAAGAAAAGCTCCGTGACGTCCTGATTCTTGAAGAAGTAAATCCATTTGTGGATAAAGAGGAACAGTTAATTGAAGCTGTAAACCAGATGATAAAGGATTTTAGGATTAAGATTGATCCTGTGACCTATTACAAGATTATATATTACATGGTGAGGGATTTCATCCATTATGGAAAACTCACTCCTCTCATGAAAGATCCGTTGATTGAAGATATATCATGTAATGGGTATGGCATTCCTGTGTATGTATTCCACCGGAATTATATGAATGTCTCCACTAACATAGTTTTTGAAGAAGAGGAATTGAACTCCTATGTGATAAGTCTTGCACAGAAATCTGGCAAGCACATTTCCATTGCTGAGCCAATGGTTGATGCAAGTTTACCGGATGGTTCAAGGATCCAGATGACTCTTGGAAAAGAAGTGACCAGTCACGGGTCCACCTTCACTATCAGGAAGTTCAGAGATGAGCCCATTACACCGATTCATCTCATCAAGTGGGGCACATTTTCTTCTGAAGAAATGGCATATCTCTGGATATGCATCGAAAACAGTAAAAGCCTGATTTTTGCTGGTGGCACAGCGAGTGGTAAAACAACTTCAATGAATGCTATCTCCCTCTTCATTCCAAAAAAGGCAAAGATAGTTTCTATTGAAGATACCCGAGAACTTATGCTCCCTCATGAAAATTGGATACCAGCTGTGACACGAGACGCGTTCCAAGGTGAGATAGGTAAGATTGATATGTATGACCTTTTAAGGGCAGCTCTCAGACAACGTCCTGAATATATTCTTGTAGGAGAGGTGAGGGGAAAGGAAGCTTTAACCCTTTTCCAGGCAATGGCAACAGGGCATACCACATATTCGACATTGCATGCGGATTCAGTTAGCGGTGTAATCCATCGACTTGAGAATCCACCAATAAATGTACCAAGGCCCATGATTGAGGCTCTGGATATCATAAGCATTCAGGCTCAAACTTATACAGGTGGAAAAAGAGTAAGGAGAAACATCGAACTGACAGAAATTGTTGATCTAGACCCTCATACCAAAATGCTCAGAACCTCTACTGTTTTTGCTTGGGATTCTGTGAAGGATGAACATAAAATGGTAGGTAATTCTAAAGCTCTTGAAGATATCAAGACTCACAGAGGATGGACGACAAAAGAGCTTGAGTTTGAGATGGATAGGAGAAGAAAGATTTTAGAGTTCTTAGCTGAAAAAGACATTATGGATTATAAGAGAGTTAGTGGGGTGGTTCACGCTTATCAGAATAAACCAGATAAAGTTCTGAAACAGCTGGGGATAGAATGATTTCGAAGCCTACATCCCTTTCAAACTTGGCATTATCTCTTTTTGGGGAAAAAATAAGGAAAAAGAGGCATAAATACTATGATCTGTCTCAAAAACTGAAACAAGCCCACATACCTATGCCTCCGGAAATGTATGTAGCTACTGCAAAGTTGTATTCTATAGTTTTTGCTGTGGTTGGAGCTTTGATTGGCCTCCTCCTATCTTTGTTAATTGTGTACCTAATTGGCCTCCCTGAAGGGATTACTAACATAACTCTAGGACCGAAATGGTGGTGGATTCTTGATTACAAAGAGGAATTTGCCATTGCCTTTACTACTATCGTAATGGCTCTCATTTTTTATGTGTTGATCAATTTTCTTTTCATGGTTTATCCATCTTCTCGAGCTAGTGATAGAAAAACAAAAATCGATCGCAATTTACCATATGCCGTGACTTTCATGTATGCACTCAGTAAAGGTGGCATGAATCTCCTCCAGATTTTCAAATCTCTTGCCAATCAGAAACAGGTGTATGGTGAGATATCTGAGGAAATTGCCACAGTGTTACGGGATATGGAATTGCTTGGTACAGATTTAAGAACGGCTTTATCCAATATAGCTACCATATCTCCATCTGTTAACTTTCAGGAATTTATTCATGGTCTAATCACTATAATAGATAGTGGAGGGGATGTCACCCGATATCTATCTGATAAAGCAGAATATTATTTCGACAGAGCATTAGTAGAACAAAAAGGTTTTCTTGAAACTCTGGCCCTTATGGCAGAATCGTATGTAACAGCATTTGTGGCCGGACCCCTTTTCCTGATTGTTATTCAGACCATAATGTTGATAATGGGCTCTGGAAATCCTGTAAGCCTTGCAGCCATAATATACATCATGATCCCCATTGGTTCTATCATGTTCATGTTCGTAATAAAGATCATGACTCCGGGGGTAGAAGGAAGAGCCCCTATTATGAAAACTGAGTTTGATGTGATTGCTGGTCTTAAGAAGATCCCAGAGGAATACGAAAGTGCCGTTAAACAATTGAGAAAAAAGATAAAATCCTATGAAATGAGGCAGGCTTTAAAAAATCCTATAAAACCCATAAGGGAAGATCCCTTGAAAGTGTTTTTCATATCCGTGCCGGCTGGACTTGTTTTCCTCTTTTTTGGATTACGCCTTCATCCGTTTACTGGAGATCTCAATATGTGGGTCACCCAAGTAGATGATTATTTTTTCATGACTCTGGTTGTTATATTCTTACCCTTTGCTATTTTCCATGAGCTTAAACAAAGACAGGAAAAAAAGGTGATGAAACTCATTCCTGATTTTTTAAACAAGCTTGCTAGCACTAATGAAACAGGAATGACTCTTTATCAATCCATTGGTTTACTTGCAAAAACCGATACATCACCGCTGAGGCCCCATGTCGAGAAAATCTGGAAAGATATTGACTGGGGACAAACTCTCACTGATGCTTTTATTCGATTTGCCAATAGATTAAAAGTGTATGCCCTTTCAAGGACAGTTACTCTGATCATAGAGGCTATGAAATCAAGCGGCAACGTGACGGAAGTTCTAATGATTTCTGCCAAAGATGCTACTAATGCAGAGATAATGAGGAAAGAAAGGTCCACCAACATGCTCATATATGTTATGATCATATATATTTCCTTCTTTGTATTCATTGGAATTGTGTATATCCTTTCGTCTTCATTTCTATCTGTAATTGCTGAAAGTTCAAAGTCATTCTCGACAATGGGTAACGTTGGCGGTCTTTCAGGACTTGCAACTTTTGATTATGAGTATTACAAGAGAATATTTATGCATGCAGCCGTATTGCAGGGCTTTTCATCTGGTCTGGTGGCAGGTGTTATGGGTGAGGGCAGTGTTCCAGCCGGCTTTAAACACTCGGTTATAATGCTGACCATTGGCTATCTGTTGTTTACTCTGTTCATCTAAGCCCACTGGTATAAATATCAAATATTGGTTCGAATTCCATAATTACAGATAAATGTTAAATATATTGGAGATTGGATTTCCGAATATGGAAATTCAGATAGTGTCTGGTTTTTTTGGTTCTGGGAAAACGACATTCATCTTGAATTTTCTTAAAAAGACGGAAAAAAAAGTAGCAGTTCTGGTTAACGAGTTTGGAGAGCTGTCAATAGATGGAGATATAATAAAAACTGAAAATGATCTTGAAGTTGTGGAACTACCAAGCGGTTGTATATGCTGTTCTCTAAGGGGATCACTGCCTGTGACAATAGATCAGATTTATGAGTCATACATGCCAGACATCCTACTTATAGAACCCTCTGGAATCGCCACTCCGTCAAACATTCTTGTTGCCATACGGGATGCAAAAAATTCTGGTGATTTTACAGTTAAACCAGTGATAGGTATTGTTGACGCCAGTAATTTTATGGATTATTTGGTTGAATTTGGTAACTTTTTCCGGGATCAAATTGAGACATCAGATGTGATTCTTATAAATAAATCTGACCTTGTTGGTGAAATGACACTTGATATGATAACGGCAAAGATCAATGAGATAAATCCAACAGCAGTTATAATCAGAACATCTTACTGCAAATTCATTCCGGATGTAGAAGGAAAAAGAGATATCTTAGATGTAGAAAGTAAGGATTATATTCTGGATCTGGTATCAGTTTCGATAACTCCTGGAAAAGCGATTTCTGAAAAGGGTTTAAAAGAATTTGTCCAAGATCTTGCTGAAGGAAAATATGGGGTAGTGATAAGAGCTAAAGGGTTTATAATGTCTGATGTATATTATACTTTTCAGGTTTCAGGAGGGAACTGGACGTTTGAAAAGTGTAAAAAGCAAGTATCTCCGAAAGCTGTCATCATCGGCACAGATTTGAAAGTAAAAGCCATAACAAAATTTTTTGAGGGATAGTTTTTAGGTTATTTTTTGGATTGTTTTTAGATTATAGATCCTTCATTAATTCTCCTTCTTACCGGTTGTTTTTCTTAGTTAAGATGACATTCAGAGCCCGCAGCACATCTCGGTATGATGCCCCCCAATGTACTACATAGCCATTTTTCCATTTTCCAGTATTTTCCTTTTTACAGCATCGGGTGATGAAGAGTTCCTCATCAGGTGCCTTTTGTCTGGGACACATATTGAAATGAATCATCTTGCCATCAAAAGTTTCTTCAACGACCATTCTAGAGATATCACACCCGATAAGAGCTATACGAGAGTGGGTTATTGGCCTGTCAGCAAATCCGACAGCTTTACCATGTAATTCCGTTGGAACATCCATCCTACAGGGGAAAATTATTGCATCGACATCTTTCTTTGAAGCCTTTTCGGCCAGTGCAAGTAAGTTAATTTTTTCATTTTTGATTTCAACCGGTTCTGAACTATTTATAAGGCCTGAAGATATAAGTTCTTTAACCATCCGGGCAAGTTTCCCGTCGGGAAAAACATCTATCACTTTGAGAGTTAAGATTTCGGGATACGCGTCGAAACATACAAAATTAACATGGTTATCTTTCCCCTTTACTACTATCCCTCTTTTCCCTGAGACCTTGCTCTGTCTTATTGCGAATGGGATTAGTTCAGGAGGGTTCATAACATCGATGTCAGTGTCAACCACTACCTGAGTCTCTTCTGGATGGGTGATAATTTTAAAACCAGAAATATGCTTCATCATAGAGTTTCCTGATGTATATATCTGGATAATACCCGCTTTAGAGTTATTTTTAAGGTTTTTTGCATCGGGACTCAGTATAATATATTTTGATATGCCATATACTCTCACATTATCGATAATTTTTTCTAGGGCGTTCTCTGAAAATTCGCCTGTATATTCAGTGACACCAACGAATTTGCAATGCTCAGGCAATATCATGGGAGAAAATTAATTAAAGGAATATATAACTATTTGTCGGGCAATAAGCGACATCTCTAGAATCCAAATATACTCTCCGAATTGAAATCAAACAGTAGCTCCCTCTCCTCTCCATGAATCAAATACATCCTCTTGTTGTTAGTTACTTTCCCCACTCCTTC